>Ga0209758_1001619_pt1 | contig 25653 bp, 16 predicted proteins | sample AraplaMF_Col_mMF_FD_184258 | JGI IMG/M metagenome (GOLD analysis project Ga0209758, IMG submission 184258) | Arabidopsis root microbial communities from the University of North Carolina, USA - plate scrape MF_Col_mMF (SPAdes) (version 2) | ecosystem: Host-associated > Plants > Roots > Endosphere...
TAGCTGAAGACATCGCTCAGCGTGTTGGTCGACTGGCGCAATGCCTGGACGGCCGCATTGGTCTCGTTGACGGTATAGCTATAGACGCCCGATGCGTTGAGCACGAGACTGCCATAGGTGCCGTTCAACGCCGAACCAAGCGTGCCTGATGTCGCGCCGAAGACGACGGCCGTGACCGTCTTGGTATCACCGGCATCCGGATCGGTGTCGTTGGTCAGCACGTTGCCGCTGGCAACCACACCGCCCGAACCATTGGCGACACCACCCTTCTCGGTCGCATCCCCCGCATCGGCAACCGCCGTCGGCGCCCTGTTGCCAGCCGTCGACACGGCGATGCTGAAGGTCTCGTTGGCAGCAAGGCCGCCGAGGTCGGTTGCCGTCACCCTGACGCCGTAGGTGCCGGTTGCCGTCGGCGTGCCGGAGAAGGTCCGCGTCGAGGCGTTGAAGGCCAACCAGGCGGGCAACGCCGTGCCATCGGCAGCCGTTGCCGTATAGGCCAGCGTCTCGGTGCTGTCGACATCGGTGAAGGTGGTGGTCGGCAGCACGAAGGAGAAGGCCGAGCCGACGGTGGCGTTCTGGGCCACCGTCTGGACGGTCAGCACCGGCGCGTCGTTGGCGCCATGGATGGTGACGGTGAGGTTGGCCGTGGCGGTGGCGCCGGCAGTGTCCCGCATCGTATAGCTGAAGACATCGCTCAGCGTGTTGGTCGACTGGCGCAGCGCCTGCACGGCGGCATTGGTCTCGTTGACGGCATAGCTATAGACGCCCGATGCGTTGAGCACGAGACTGCCATAGGTGCCGTTCAGCGCCGAACCAAGCGTGCCCGACGTCGCACCAAAGACGACGGCCGTGACCGTCTTGGTATCACCGGCATCCGGATCGGTGTCGTTGGTCAGCACGTTGCCGCTGGCAACCACACCACCCGAACCATTGGCGACACCACCCTTCTCGGTCGCGTCCCCCGCATCGGCAACTGCCGTCGGCGTCGTGTTCGAGCTCGGCGTGGTAAACATCACATCGACCCAATAGTTCGTCGACTGGAACGTGCTCGTGGGGAATAGGCTGTTGCTGCCATAGCGGTAGACGCCGTTGCCGCTGGCCGGCGCCGTGAGCGACCCGCTCGTTACGTTCGAGGTGAAGTAGCCGGTGGTCGTGGAATAATGACCGCTATTCGTGTGATAAGACGCCGTATAGGTTTGTCCGACTGTCAGTGACACCGGGCTGGTGAAATAGGCAGTCTGCCAACCGCTGACCGACTCATTCGTGAAGGTGAGGGTCGCAAGCCGCGTGCCGGTGCTCGACCATAATGAACCGGTATGCGTGCCAGTATCCAGGTCGCCCTTGTAGAAACGAATGCCGGTGACGGTGCCTGCCACGGAGGTCTGGAATTTGACGCCGAGTTCAACGGCTGAGCTATCGTTGGTGTTGACGACCGCCGGCGTCGCCGCGCCGAAGAGAGAGGTGTAACTCGGCCCGCTGACGGTGACCGTGCGTCCCGCCGAGGGTGTTTCCAGGTTGATGTTATCGTCGACGGCGCGAGATCGGATGGTGTATGTGCCCGCTGTCTGCGGCGACCAGGTATAAGTCCAGTTCTCATCGCCCGTCGCCGGATGCCAGCTTGCCCCGTTGTCCGTGGAAACCTCGACGCCGGCGATGACCCCGCCGCCCGTATCGGTGGCGGTACCTGTAATCGTGACTGCGGAGCCAACGGTCGCCGTTGACGGCGCCGTGATGATGGAAGTCGGTGCAACATTGTCCGACGAAGCGGTTGCCGCGACGAGCCCGGATTGCAGCGTCCCGGGCTGAATGCCCATATCGGCAAGCAAGTTGACCATTGCCTGCTGCACGCGCGGGTCCGTCGGCGTCGCCGTGAGATCGTGGTTGTCGCTCAGGCCCCATGTCCAGTAGACCGTGCCGGCGCCGAACACCAAGGCACCGCTGGGCGCGCGATAGAGCGTCAGATTGTGGGTCGAGGTCGCATTGCCGGTCGTGTTTCCGTAATCGAGCAAGTAGGTGCTGACCGGAAGCGTCGTCGACGACAGCTTCACGAGGCCGGCCGGATCAAAGCCGTTGTCTACAGCTTCGTCCCATTCGTAACCGAGATAATTCTTGGTGAGCGTCGCCGTCTGGCCAGGCTGAAGATTGGCGACGCTGGTATTGCGCCAGAAACGCAGATTGGCGTCGTCATAGGGAATAGTGATCGCCTGTAGATTGCTGCCGACATCGTCGACCTTGAACAATTGTCCGGTCAGCGAGTTTTCCGGGTTTCCGCCGCCGATAGCGGGTGGGCTGAGACGCGGATCCCGGAATGTGCCCGTCCATTCGTTGGAAGGGTCGATGCTGGCGGTGGGCGACCAGGTCTCCTTATAGGAGATCAGCGTGCGATAGGGCGTGCCGTCGGCGCTGTAGGCATTGCCCCAACGGGTCCGCCAATAAACCTCGTTGCCGCTCCAGAACATCAGGTTGACGCCCGCATCGCGCGCGGCTTCGACATTGGTTCGCTGCTGTCCAGACCAGTATTCGTCGTGCCCGGCATCAACATAGGTTTTGTGATTGAGCAACAGGCTGCCATAACGGTCGACGTCGACACCCGACAGGTAGGAGACGTCATAGCCGTTCTGTTCCAGCCAGTAGATGCCTGCATATTCGGCGCCGAACAGATAGTCCTGCGGACCGGCATAGGTGCCGACCCCGCCGCGGGTCGCAATCGGCCTGTTGTAGCTGACCGCATAGGCACGACCCGCCCCCTGGCCTGTCGCCGGACCATTGCCGCCATAGAAGTTAGCGCCACCCCAGCCGTTATAAGCTTGCCATGTCTCGTCTGCAGTCTGGAAGACGATGTCGCTGTGGCTGTCGTCATCCCGCACGATGAACGGGATTTGATTTTCGCCAAAGGTGCCATCCTGTCGCACGAGCTTGGCGATGTAGACGCCCGAGACGGCATCATCGGGTACGGTCCACGACGCCGAGACTGCCCAGTTGCCGGCATCCACCGTGCCGGTCGAAGCGTTGCGCAACGGATTGGGCTGCGTCTGCAAACCGGTATGCTGCATGGTCGCGACCTTGCGCGCGCCCATGCCGCCATAATAGCCGAGCCGATAGATATCGATCCGGTAGTTGGTGGAATTGGTATTGATCTTGAAGCTGACCGTCTTGCCGTTGTCGACGCTGATATCGGTCGCAAACCCCTCGATGTTGGAGCTACCGGCACCGTCGATGCCCCACTCGCTCTCCGGGTTACCCTGCTTCTGGTTTTCCAGCACGATCGCGTTGCTGGCCGCCGCCGCCGCGGCCGCCAGATTTTGCGTTGCCACCGACCGCTGTGTAGAAGGTGGCGTTGTCACCGAGCCGGAAAGGATGCCGATACCCTTGGATGTGGACGTGCCCGTTCCGATTTCTCCGCCACCGGGCAACGATCCGTTCAAGATCGTCGAATCCGTCCACGTTGCGGTCCCGCGCCAGCCCGAGAGCGGGGACAAATCACGGTCGAGAAGCGGATCGCTGACCGAGGCGCCGATGGCCCGTTTGATCGTCTCCACATAATCCGGGCCTTCGGTCAGCTTGGTTCCCGACAATTGACCGTCCTGTTGAAGCAAGGCGCCGCCATGCGCCCAATCGAGAATCCGCGTGGGGGAGGTAAAGTAGCCGCATCCGCACACACCAAAGGGCATGCCAAATGCCAGCGAATTGGCGCCGGCATGCTGGGCTGTCGCCTGCGCTGACGGGCTCGATTCGAGAATGACGACCTTGCCCGAGTGCGCACGCTCAGCCGCCACCGCAGCAGAACCCTGCCCGGAAACCGTCGGCGCAGGGCTTTGCGGCAGATACGGAGCCAGAGGATCGTCGCCTATGGAGGTCATTCCAGCGTAGCTGCGATAAAAGGGCGATGCGGTCCCGAATGCAACTCCGTTCGCGTCCCGCTCGAAACGCGCAAAACCAAGCGTGTAGGCGGGCAACCGTGACGCGGCAGTATCAGCGCTTGGCCCCCCCGTTTCAAGATTTGTCGCGACAGTGTTGGCCATGGGCGGCTGCGCACGGGGGATATCAGCTCGACCGTCCGCGTCGCCGATCACGCCCTCTCTCCGTCCAACGTCATGCTCATTGAGCTCCACGTTGTTGTCGGGATTGTCGACAAGCGTTCCATCATGCTTGCTTCCATCCGCGGTTTGCACGGATGCCGCAAGTTGAGCGCTATCCTCGCGCCTTTCGGCAGGCTTGCGCGGCTTTCCCTCTCCGCCGACGGCCAACCATCGGGGAACCAGCGAATCCAACAGGAGGGAGCGCGAGCTCCAGCGGCGAGCGTTGCGATACATGGCGGGCACCTCTCGCGTGATTTTCAGGATCGAATCTATGAGGATCGTTTGATACGAGACCCTGAATTATAGCCGAAAAATGAGAGGGTATATCCTACGCCTTTCGCTCTACATGCGGTATCCTTTGGGCAAACGGCCGTGTTGCGTCGCCCAAGTGATGCATGAGACGCGTGAAATCGCGAAGATTCGCCTTTCCTGTGCAAGGCTCGAAGCCGCGGCGGTGGCTTCACCATCGCCGCATGGTGGCGCTCATGCTGGCCTCCCAAGCAGGAAGCCACGCACCGGACCGTTCGTGCGATAGCATAAGCCGCTGGGCCTGTTGATTTTTCGAGGCGATGCCTCTGTGTCGCGCAGAAGATATGTGTTTCTGCTCGATTTAGGCTTATGCACCCTCCCCACCCTATCAATTGTGATTAGGGAAAGTAAACGACCTCCACCTTCCTCAAGGCTTCGCTACACTGCACACTAGCGATGTGGTTTCGGGCTTGGCGTCCGGCGTTCGAACAGCGCTTAAGGCATCGGACCAGCGTCCGTTGAAGGATGTTTTGAAGGCGAGACATGTACATGAATCTATCGCACCGCGTCCCTCACCTGTTCTTTCGAGCAACGTCTGTCATCAGTGCACTCGTCTTTCTTGCCGGAGCTGCGTCACCGGCTCTCGCCGATAGCGCCCCTTTGGCTCCACAAACGAAAATCCGCCTGACGGTCGTCCAATGGATGCCGTCCAAGGGCCAGTTTGAGCGATGGGATGCGATTGGCGGCGAATATACGGTTTCGGATGCAGGTGAAGTCTCCCTGCCCTTTCTAGGGTCGCTGCCGGTTGGAAATCTGGACAGTGCCAGCCTGACCAGCGAGATTGGCAAGCGCCTTCAGGCAAAGATGGGTTTGGCCCAGACACCTGCGGTGACCATCGACGTTCTCGACTATCCGGCCATTTACGTCGTCGGAGACGTGATGGCGCCGGGAGAATACAAGTTTCACTCCGGCCTCAGCGTCCTGCAATCCCTGGCCATGAGCGGCGGCCCGTTGCGGGCTGCGGCACAGCAGCAAACGGAGACGATCAAGCTTGCCGGCGAGCTACGAGAAATCGACCATTCGCTGCTACGCAGTTCGGCAAAGCTCGCGCGGCTGCAAGCGGAGATGGCCGGCGCGAAAGAGATCGTCTTCGATCCGCCGCCCGCTGCCGATCGGCAATATGCCGAGAGTATCCATCAGGAGGAGCAGGTCATTTTTCAGGCCCGTGCAAACGCGCTCGCCAAGCAGTCGGTGGCCCTCGTCGAATTGCGCAATCTCTTGAATGCGGAAATCGATACATTGGAAGAAAAGCTGAAAGGCTCGGATGACAATATCCAGTCGGTCGAGGAGCAACTGACGAGCGTGAAGACGCTTGTCCAGAAGGGCCTCACGATCACCTCACGACAGATGGATCTGGAACGATTGCTCACCAACTATCGCTCCGACCGGCTCGATCTGGTCACCGCCATCATGCGGGGCCGCCAGGCGATCAACGAGACGACGCGCAATCTCGAGGGACTTTCCGACACTCGTCGGAGCGAGGTCGCTTCCGAAGTGCAGGCGGAAAAGGCCACTCTCGATCAGCTCAAATTGAAGCGCGACACCACGCAACAACTGCTTCTCGGAGAGCTGTCGACCGGCATCAACGTGAATAACCGCGATGAGGAACTCCCGCTGACCTTCATCGTGAGCCGGCGGGACAAGGGACAAGTCAATCAATTCCAGGCATCCGAAACGACGGAATTGGCGCCGGGCGACGTGGTCAGGGTAACCAAGCCCCGTATCACGGATGCGCCGTCCGAAGACGCCGCTGCGCTGCCTGTTCAGACAGAGGCTAATATCAGTCAGGTAAGCCGGTGATCCGCGAAAGGCATGTGCCGCAATCGGCCCTGCGGCGGGCGATTGAACGCCGGCACCGGATAACGGGCATGGGCATCCGATGACTTTGCGCATGACCCCACCCAGCAGCCAGACCTACACCCAGATCCTCAAATCGACGATGCTGATGGGCGGCTCTTCGCTCGTCAATGTCGCACTCAGCATTATCAGAAACAAAGCCATGGCTGTTCTGCTCGGGCCGGAAGGCGTGGGACTGATGGGCCTCTATGGATCGATCCTCGATATCGCGCAGGCGATTGCCGGGCTTGGCGTGGGCAGCAGCGGCGTGCGCCAGATTGCCGAAGCTGCGGGCACCGATGACGCAGAAATGATCGCACGATCAGCAACAGTGCTGAGACGCATATCGATGGTGCTCGGATTGTTTGGTGCGCTCCTTCTCGCCGCATTGGCATTCCCGGTTTCAAATTTCACTTTCGGCGGCTACCAGCATGCCGGTGGCATTGCATTGCTGTCGCTGGCAATCTTCTTTCGACTGGTCTCCGCAGGGCAGACTGCATTGATCCAGGGCCTGCGCGGCATTGCCGATCTTGCCCGTATCAACGTGCTTGCCGGGCTTATCGGCACAGCTGTCAGCATCCCGCTGATCTATCTGTTCGGCCTGCAGGCGATCGCACCGTCCCTCGTGGTCATTGCGGCTGCCTCGATCCTTCCGACCTGGTGGTACAGCCGGCGGATCTGCCCTCATCCCTCGCCAATGCCCACGCGCCAGTTCGGTCGGGAAGTGTCGGCACTGCTCAGGCTCGGCTTCGTCTTCATGGCAAGCGGGCTTCTGACCTTCGGCGCGGCTTATGCCATCCGCCTCATCGTGCTGAAGGAGGGCGGTGTCATGGCGGCTGGATTGTACCAGGCGGCCTGGGGCCTTGGCGGTCTCTATGCCGGCTTCATCCTGCAGGCGATGGGAACGGATTTTTATCCGCGCCTGACCGCGGCGGCCGACAACAATGCCGAATGCAATCGGCTGGTCAATGAACAGGCGGAAATCAGCATGCTGCTCGCTGGCCCCGGCCTGCTCGCCACCCTGACGCTTGCGCCGCTCATGATGAGCCTGTTCTATTCGGCGGAATTTCAGGGGGCAGTCGATCTTCTGCGCTGGATCTGCCTTGGAATGATGCTGCGGATTATTTCCTGGCCGATGGGTTTCATCGTCGTGGCAAAGCGTACCCAGGCGATTTTCTTCTGGACGGAGGTTGCGGCGGCGGTCGTGCATGTGGGGCTTGCCTGGCTCTTCGTATCGCTGCTCGGCACGCAGGGAGCCGGTATGGCGTTTTTCGGCCTCTATGTCTGGCACAGCATGCTGATCTATGTGATCGTGCGGAAGCTGACCGGTTTTCGCTGGTCCGCCGCCAATCGCAGACACGGGCTGCTTTTCTTGCCCGCATCGGGACTGGTATTCCTGATGTTCTCGATTTTGCCGCTATGGCCGGCGACGGCGATTGGCTTCGTCGCCGTCGCTCTCTGCGGGCTCTACTCGCTGCGCATGCTGATCGACCTGCTTCCGCCGGAGTCCGTGCCCGCAACCATCCGCGGATGGATCACGAAATCTGCATAACGAAACAATGCGCGTATCCGGAGATACGCGCATTGTTTCGTTATGCAGATTGTTTTTACCTCAGGCAAATGCGGGTTCAGGCGACAGCGACATCCATGGCACGTTGCACGCTGGCGGCTCCGACGGTCGCTTCCGCAAGGGCTGCGCGCAAGGCTTCGACGACCCGGTCCATGTCAGACACGGTCATCTGGGCATAAAGCGGCAGGATTATCGTTTGCTGCTGCGCAGATACGCTTCGCGTCAGGCTCGTGGCAACGCGGTGGGAGGTCTCACCGGAATAGGCTCCCTCCAGATGAATGTTCATCACACCACGCCGAGTCGAGATACCCTGATCGAGCAGGGTCTGCATGACGGCCCGCTGGCCGACCGTATCGGGCAACCTCACACAGAAGCTCTGCCAATTGCTGCGAGCCCAGCGCGGCTCGGCCGGCAGCGAAAGCCCGACAATCGTCGACAGACGCTCGCAATATTGCTCGGCAAGCAGCCTGCGCTGGGCAACCAATTCCGGCAGCCGCCGCAATTGCTCGCGTCCGACGGCCGCCTGAAGATCGGTCATCCGGTAGTTGTAGCCCAACTCATCATAGTCTTCGAAGATGACTTGTTTGGAGCCGTGACGAACGGCATCGGTGACGCTCATGCCATGCTGGCGCCAGAGCCGGAACTTCCGGTCATATTCGGGATTGGCCGTCGTCAACATGCCGCCATCGCCTGTCGTGACGACCTTCCTGGGGTGGAAGGAGAAGCAGGCAATGTCGCCATGCGCTTTGCCGATCTTTTCCCAACGACCGTCCCACAGGATTTCGCTTCCGGACGCACAGGCTGCATCTTCGATAACCGGTATCGAGTGGCGCTTGCCGATCTCCACGATGGCGCGGAGATCGCAAGGCATGCCGAGCTGATGCACGCAGAGAATTGCCCTGGTGCGAGGCGTGATTGCTGTTTCGATCAGGCTGGGGTCGATGTTGTAACCATCCGCTTCGATGTCGACGAAGACCGGCACTGCATCACAGTATCGAATCGCGTTCGCCGTTGCGATGAACGAATGGCTGACTGTGACGACTTCATCGCCGGCGGATATGCCAACAGCCTTCAGGGCCAGATGCAACGCGGTCGTGCAATTGGACATGGCGCAAGCATGCGCGGCGCCCACAAAGGCAGCGAATTCACGCTCGAAAGCCGCGACTTCCGGCCCCTGCGTCACCCATCCCGACAGAATAACGCGGCGCGCAGCCTCAGCCTCTTCTTCCCCGAGGACGGGTTTGGCAACCGGAATTATGGATTGAGATGAGCTCATGCAGCCTGCCCTCCTGCGCTTGTCTGCTTTTGCCACCAGGCAACGAGATCGCGAAGCCCTTGCTCCATGGAGATCTCCGCCTTGAAGCCGAGGAGCCGTTCGGCCTTGCTGATATCGGCAAGGCGACGGGTCACGCCGTTGACCGTGCGGGCCTCTTTGTGCTGCGGTTCGAGTGAGGAACCCATGATGTCGCTCAGCATCTTCGCGAGTTCCAGTAGACTTATTTCCTTGCCGCTCGCGACGTTGAACACTTCGTCCGTGACATCGCTTTTCGCGGCCAGAATGTTTGCCCGGGCGATGTCGCGTGCATCGACGAAGTCCATCGTCTGGCTACCATCCCCATAGATGAGGGGCGGCATCCCGGCCACCAGGCGTTCCATCCAACGGATCAGAACTTCCGTATAGGCGCCGTAAACGTCCATGCGCGGCCCATAGACGTTGAAATAACGGAGCGCGACATAGCGCAGGCCGTACATCTCCGCAAAACTACGCAGCAGCCCCTCGTTGAATGTTTTCGCCGCGCCGTAGATCGTCCGGTTATTGTACGGATGGTGCTCTTCGGTCGTTGGAAAACTCTCGGCAAGCCCCAGAACGGAGGCGGAAGAGGCAGCAACTACTTTCGATACGCCCGCCTTGACGGCGGTTTCGAGAACGTTGAACGTCCCCTCCGCAAGGACATCGAAAGCCAGTCGAGGCTCTTCGGCGCATTGCGTGATGCGGATGGCGGCCTGATGAAAGACGATGTCGACGCCTTCGAAGACTTTTGCCAGAAGCGCTCTGTCGCGGATATCCCCGTCGATGATCTTAACAGGCGCGCTTGTTATCGCCGAGCTGAGATTGTCCCGGCGCCCGCGCACGAAATTGTCGAGGACGATGATCTCGCGAGGTTTTTCCAATGCGACAAGATCGGCAATATGCGAGCCGATCAGACCGGCCCCGCCGGTAATGAGCACCCGTTTGTCTCTCATGATCTTCCCTCACGCGACATGTTCGTCATCGGATCATTATCCGAACGCCAACGTATGAATTTCGCAGGTACACCTGCGGCGACCGAGAACGGTTCGACGTCGGAAACGACAACTGCCCCCGCTCCAATGATCGCCCCCTTCCCGATGGTCACGCCGGGAAGAATGGTCGCGTTCGTTCCGATATCGGCCTCTGCGCAGATGCGTACCGGCTTGATTTCAAGATCCGTGCGAATGATCGGCACATCCAAGGGCAGTGCCGTGTGGGTCGAGCCAAGCACCTTGGCGCCAGGTCCCCACCCGACAGAATCCTCGATCACGAGATCGCGAGCGTCGAAATAGGCCATCGGCCCGATCCAGACATTATCGCCGATCTTGCACCGGCCGTCGAAACGACCCTGGATATAGGCCTGAGCCCCGATGAACACCCCATTGCCGATGTCGAACGTCTCGGGATGTTTGAAACCGGCACCGCCTGCAACCTGCAATCCTGTGCCACAGCTCCGCGCGATGGCTTGCCAGATGGCTTTTCGCATCAGAGTATCGATGACACCGTCACCGGCCGCGAAACGACCGTAGAGCTCAATCAGGCCGGCGCGCCCGTACGACTGCCTCAGTTCTTCGGCCAGCCCGGCCTGATAGGCAGGGTCCGCCGGCCTTTCATGACGGCCGTGGACCGCCTGCACGATCCGGGCCTCGCCCGCACGATCAACTGACATAGGCGTTCTCCAGCGCGGCGGCCACCTGGTCGACGTGCCACGCCGGCATCTCCGGATAGATCGGCAGCGAGAGGACCTCCCGTGCGGCGGCTTCCGAGTTTGGGAAATCGCCGGCCTTGTAACCAAGGTCGGCATGGGCCTTCTGCAGATGCACTGGGATCGGATAGTGCAGCCCGGACTGAATGCCCTCCGCGCTCAATACGCGCTGAAGCTGGTCACGATCGCGGCTTCTGATAGCATAGACGTGATAGACGTGGCGCCGGTCGGAGATTTCGACAGGAGTCCTCAAATTCGCCGAACCGCCAAGCAGCAACGAGTAGCGGCGTCCATGGGCGCGCCGCGCTTCGGTCCAGGCTTCGAGATGCCGGAGCTTGATGCGCAGGATCGCACCTTGAATGGCATCCATGCGGTAGTTGAAGCCCTTCAGCAGATGGTGATAGCGCTGTTCCTGACCCCAGTCGCGCAGCATCCGCATCGTCTTGGCCTGATCGTCGCTGTTGGTGACGACGATACCCCCCTCGCCGCAGGCGCCGAGATTTTTGCCGGGATAGAAGCTGAAGCAGCCGGATGTGCCGATACTGCCGGCGCGCGCGCCTTTGTATTGCGCTCCGTGCGCCTGGCAGGCGTCCTCGATGACCGGGATCCGGTAGTGGTCGGCAATCGCTTTGATCGCGTCCATATCGGCCATCTGACCGTAGAGATGGACGGGAATAATGGCCTTGGTTCGGGCCGTAATCTTAGCCTCGAGTTGCGCCGGATCCATCGTCAGCGTCACGGGCTCGACATCGACGAATACCGGTCGTGCACCTGCGTAGCAGATCGCCGATACGGTCGCGACGAAGGTAAATGGCACGGTGATGACTTCATCGCCGGGGCCGACGCCTGCCGCGAGAAGCGACAGATGCAGGGCACTCGTGCCGGTGTTCACGGCTATCGCATGTTTGACGTCGCAATAGTCCGCGAATTCCTGCTCGAGGCGAGCGACCTCCTCGCCCAGGATGTATTGCCCCGAGGCCAGGACACCGAGCACGGCGGCGTCGATTTCGCTCTTGATGGACTGATATTGTGCCTTGAGGTCCAGGAACGGGATCATGCGATGAGCCTCGCCTCTTCAAGCTCGATGATACGGCCGCGCTGGGCGAGCGACCGGCTTGCGGCTTCAAGGATGCGAACGACCCGCAGTCCGGCCTGGCCATCCGTGATGGGCCGCGAATTTTGCTCGATGCAATCGACGAACTGATCCAGTTCGCGTTTCAACGCCTCGGTCATATCGAGCTTGGGCGCCCACATGTCGCCGCTGCGGTAGCCGACCATCATCTGATGCACCTTCTCGCCATATGCATCGGAATTGGGGCACATGGTGATGCCCTTGTCATAGACCTTGATCTTTTCGCTGGGCTCCAGATCGTCATAGACGATCATCTTGCTGCTGCCGCCGATCAGCGTGCGGCGGACCTTGACCGGGGCCAGCCAATTGACGTGGATATGTGCGATGAGCTTGCTCTCGAAGAAAAGCGTCAGATAGGCGATGTTCTCCGGCTCGCCGAGCACATGACTCATGCCCGTCGCGGAAACGGCTACCGGCCTTTCCTGCACAACATGGTCGAGGATGGAGAGATCATGCACCGCGAGGTCCCAGATGACGCTGACATCGTGCTGGAAGAGCCCCAGATTGACCCGAACCGAGTCGTAGTAATACATGTCGCCGAGGCCGCTTTCGACTAGTTCGCGCATCTTGCGGACGGCGCCGGTATGCACGAAAGTATGATCCACGGCTAGCACGAGGCGTCTACGCGCGGCCTCCTCGACCATCCGCGAGGCTTCGTCCGTCGTCGAAGCCATCGGTTTTTCGACGAAGACATGCTTTCCGGCCATCATAGCCTGCATCGCGAGTTTGAAATGAGTGAAGACCGGCGTCGCGATAGCGATGGCATCCACTCTCGGATCGCGCAGGACTTCCTCGAAATCATCGGTGATCGTCACTGCGGGGTAGCGGCTTTTGACAGCCGCTAACCGTTCGACATTGAGATCACAGACTGAAATGAGCTGCGCGCCGGCCGCTTCCGAGATGTTACGAACCAGATTCGGACCCCAGTACCCATATCCAACAACGGCGATACCAATCATTGCACTTCTCCCAGCGCTTGCATGTTGACTGATCGGTCATGAACGCGACCGATGATCCTGGCCGGAACGCCGACAACAATGGCGCCGTCGGGCACATCCTTGGTTACAACAGCGCCGGCGCCGACCTGTGCGGCTTCTCCGATGATGACACCAGGCAGAATGGTGGCGTTGCTGCCAATCGACGCGTGGCGCTTGACTAGAATAGGGATGACGGCCCAGTCGGCTTCGGTCTGCAGGCTGCCATCGAGATTGACGGCGCGCGGGTATGTGTCGTTCGTAAACATGACCCCGTGGCCTATGAACACGCCGTCTTCCAGCGTCACGCCCTCACAGAGGAAGGAATGGCTGGAGATCTTGCAGTCTTTTCCGACGATGACGTTCTTCTGAATCTCGACGAAGGTGCCGATGCGCGTTCCCGCGCCGATCGTGCAGCCGTATAGATTCACAAGATCTCGATGATGGATGACGCAGCCGTCATCCAGCTTAACGTTTGATGCAATCATCCCTGCAAAACCCCTACTCCTGAACAAGCCCAGACTTTCGGTTGAAACAAACAATCGCTTGGTTGCGCCCAAGTTTTCACACCGACAGGACTAATATTTCTCTACACTTCAAGGAGAATTGTTTTCGTCATCCGAGTAAAGAAACAAAACGTTTAAGGTTATTCACCTAAAGGCGTATCTACTTATGACGACTTACGCCCTAGTTCATGCATCTACCGACATTAGTGGCGGGGCCATATTCCGCACCCCTTGCCGGACCTACACCAGAGACACCGATTGTTTCCATGCGTTTAGTTGACCTCGCCCGGAGTGCCTTGTAACGACGCAGACTATCCTGCCGGCCATATAGTATTATATAAGTCTACCTCAGATGTTACTTTATATTTCGGCCTTACGATAGAAGTTGTGCGCCACTTAGCCTATATTAGCTACTGTAACGTTCCGCGAATTGTGGTATTCGATTCCTACTTTAGAGTTTCCTAAACCCCCGTAATGAGAGGGGTTGGTACTCGGGCCGTAGTGTGGCGTAAGGTGTTTAGGGGGAGGGTGAAGCTGTGAATTCAGCGCTTATACCGAATTTGGACCTAAGGCAGGAAAACGCAGCCTTTCCCCTTAAGATGGAGAACAATTCGAACATACCTGTCGTGTCGGCAAGACAGACGCATTCGCTTGTCATTCTCGATAATCGTGAGCTCGATCGGCAATGCCTGGCGCAATGCATGGCTGCTCAGAAGGCGGATTTGCAGATTCTGGCTTTTGGATCAATTGAGGAGTGGAAGCAGAAGCGCGACGAATATCCGCCGCTTTTGGCAATCCTCCTGAACGTCGGCGGCAAAAAGATCGATGAACCGGCCGTATCGGAGCAGATCCGGAAGCTTTCGTCGGAATTCGCATCAACGCCACTCATCGTATTGGCTGATAGCGACGATTTCGGCCAAATCGTCAGGGCGCTTGAGTACGGAGCCAAAGGGTTCATACCCGCCTCAGTCAGCGTCAGCGTGTGTATGGAGCTGATCGCGCTGTCGGTAGCAGGAGGAATTTTTGTGCCTGCCACCGCCCTGTTCGCCATGCGTCACTTGCTGGACTCGAGCAACTCGACCGCACGCCCGCTAGCCGGCATATTCACGGATCGTCAGGCCGAGGTCGTGGAGGCGCTCCGACGCGGAAAGGCGAATAAAATTATCGCTTATGAGCTCAACCTGCGAGAAAGCACTGTGAAGGTGCATGTTCGCAATATTATGAAAAAGGTCAAAGCGACGAACAGAACGGAAGTCGTGTTCAAGCTCAACGATATTTTTCAGCATCATCTTTCGGGCGGCTCAGCGGCAAGCACCCTTTGCTGATGCGGTCAGCCGATCAGATCTTGCATCGCATCACGAGCACATGCACGCGCTAAACATTCTCGATGGCTGCGCGGCAAGTAGGCCGCCGAGTCCGCGATTTGACGCCATCGAGTACTTTTCAGGTGGAGCATCTTCAGCCTCACCTGGAAAGTTTGTCATGCACGCCTCTCCAGGTGAGGCTGTCTGCATGTGCGATTTTCCCACATCTAATTGCCAGTGCCCATAGGAAGCCTGGAAAGCGCCATTCGGATCCTGCGCAACGGGCCTCTCTGCGAATGGGGGACCAGACGGCGCGCAAGGTGCCAGAAATATCGGAATTCAGGCAGCGGCGGTACATTGGGCCTCAGGCCATTCAGGCGCAGTCTGACCATCAGGCCATCGATGCCTGAATATAGTCGCAGACGCCAACCAGCATCACGTTTGAAATGTAGAAATGTTACTTTCTCGCCGGCGCCGCTTCCACCGACGGGAGCGTGACGAAGTACATTTGCGAGATCTGGCTGCTGACAGCGCTCAATAATATCGGAAAACCATGCAAGCCACTCGGAATCGCTCCGATCGGGAATCTGGTGAATGCTTTTTCGATCGCTGCCATAGCGTCCCGAGAGGACCCCATTGCCTGAGCGCCCGAGTTGCGCGATGACGAGGCGCACGCGCCTGAATTCGTCGTGGGATAGAGATGGATAGAAATCTTGCAGCCTCCGCGCCCGCTCAAACTGGCCTCTGCAGATCAAAGCGAGAAGGAAGTACGCCCACTCGACCGGATCCGGGTTGAGTGCCCCATATTCGGTCATGGTCACCTTGACCAGGTCCACCAGAAGGTCATAGGCGCGATCGGCGTCGCCCTCCTGCAATGCACAGACGGCAAGGCGGAATTTAGCTTCGGGCAGGTAGGATACATAGTCCAGGCAGCGTGCGTAGCACTGCTTGGCTTCCTCCACCCTGCCCTGCTCGAGAAGCAAGTCGCCCTGCTTCAGTAAAGCGCGATCGCTGGCTTCCCCCACGATATGGACGCTCTCTTGCTTGGAGATCCGCTGGACCTTTGTAAGATCGCCGAACGGGCCGGACTGGATGATCTTGTCGCCGAACTGCAAGCCCTTGTTCAGCATGAACCACTGGTATATTTGCGGCCTGTGGCTCAGTGTATGACACGAATGGATCAAACTGTAACCGGCTGTCGTGATACGCCGTATTTCGTCGGGATGGGCAAAAAGGTAATCTAGTCGCTCGACCACGTTGTGGCCGTCAACAAAGACACAGTTCTCCATATCGACAAAGCCGGCCGCCTCCACTGCTGCCGTGCGTTCGGTCACGAGACAGGCATTTGCCCCGGGAATCTCAAAATGCTTGCGTACGACCTCGCCGCCCATAGTGCCGCATGTGGGGACGACGAGGCTTGCGTTGAGCGCACGCGCATAAGCCTCTCCAGACAGGAGCTGGGAAGCTAGCTTGCTCTCATAGGCGTGTTGCGGCGAGACCAGGCAGGGGTAGCGGTCGCGGATTATCGGAAAGACCGTCTGTCGCCAGGGGTAAAGGCCGTAGGCCTGACCTGTGAGCATGGCCGGGATGACCTTTTGCTGGCCATAGTCGTGGTAGACTTCGGGATCGATGAAATTTGGCCAGACGAACAGATTCTCCTTCACCGCTGGCAGATATTCCGGAGTCATCGTTGCGATCGCGAAATACGTCTCGATGCCCCACTGCTCCATATCGGAAAGGAAGCCCGCGCGTCGATCACACCATGCGTCGGCGTTATGCAGGCCAAGCTTCGGAACGGCGATATGGGTATTGGTGTTGGTGATTTTTATTCGACGTGAGCCATGCGACCGATAACCGCTTTCAAACAGCGTCAGATCAGGCTCGTACCTGTCGCATATCTCTGCATAATCGCAGTCGCGGTTAATGACGACGACATCGAAATGTGTTGCGAGGCATTTGACCTGCTGCTGCATGTGCAGCAGCAGGTAACCGGCCGCGTTCGCATTGGGCTGATGGTCCCATTGAAAAAAAACGAGCCGTGGTTTTCGATCATTAACGTTGCTATTCATGTCCCTATCGAATGGCTTCAGGAGCAGTGAGTTCGACGTTCGCAGACGCCAGTTGCGGATAAGCCTCTTGCGAGGACTTTGCGCTAAGCCTGTTCCTTACGCCGCCCGAAAGCTTCCACTCGAAATAAGCGATCGTCCTCTCAAGCCCCTCACGAAGGTTCACCTTCGGCTGCCAGCCCAGTTGTTGCGTTGCGCGGCTGATATCCGGCTTGCGCTGTGTCGGATCGTCAACTGGCAGATCCTTGAAGACGATGCCGGACTTCGATCCGGTCATTTCGACCACCATTTCTGCCAATTCACGGACCTGGAATTCTCCGGGGTTGCCGAGATTGATGGGGCCTGTAACCCCGGCGGGCGCCCCCATCAAACGGATAAAGCCGTCGATCAGGTCGTCCACATAGCAGAAGGATCGCGTTTGCGTGCCGTTGCCGAAGATGGTGATCGGCTCGTTTCGAAGCGCCTGAACGATGAAATTGGAGACGACGCGGCCGTCATTGGTCTGCATGCGCGGACCATATGTGTTGAAGATCCGCGCCACCCGGATTTCCACGCCATACTGACGATGATAGTCGAAGAACAACGTTTCGGCACACCGCTTGCCTTCGTCATAGCATGCCCGCGGCCCAATGGGATTGACACTGCCCCGATACTCCTCGGGCTGAGGGTGGACTGCCGGATCGCCGTAAACTTCGCTCGTGGATGCCTGGAAGATCTTCGCCTTGGTGCGTTTGGCCAGGCCGAGCATATTGATGGCGCCGTGCACATTGGTCTTCACGGTCTGCACGGGATCGAATTGATAGTGGACCGGAGATGCCGGGCAGGCGAGGTTGTAGATCTCGTCGACCTCCACATAAAGCGGGAAGGTGATGTCGTGGCGAAGAATCTCAAAGCGGGGATCGTCGAGAAGGTGCAGTACATTGTCGCGCGAACCGGTGTAGTAATTGTCAACGCAGAGAACGTCATTGCCCTCTCGCAAAAGCCTTTCACACAGGAATGATCCCAGAAACCCGGTGCCGCCGGTTACCATAACTCGCTTTTGTCCGTGCATTGGTGTGCTCCGTTGTTGACGGTTGCCTCGCGGAAGCGAGGATGGTTAGTAGGCTCCCCCGCGTTTGAAGACCGCAGGGATTGTGCTGAGAATAATTTGGCAATCGAGCCACAGGGACCGGTTGTCGATGTAGAACTCGTCGAGTTGCTGCTGCAGTTCGATATCCGCATTGCTTCGTTCGGATATCTGCCAGAGGCCCGTCAGCCCCGGTGTTACCGAACGCCGTTTGTCACGAAATTCGCTATCCATCGCTGAAAGGTGATATTCTGGAAACGGACGCGGTCCGACGATGGCCATCTGGCCGGCAATGATGTTTGCCAATTGCGGCAGCTCGTCGATGCTCGAAGAGCGCAGCATATGTCCTATAACCGGAAGGACGCGCGGATCGTCCTTGAGCTTGAAGTGGCTCAACCACTCGGCGCGCATGTTAGGGTCATCTCGGAAGACTGTTTCAAGGCGCTGTTCTGCATCCTGATACATCGTCCTCAATTTCAGGACGTGCACCGGCTTGCCGGACCGCCCCTCCCTGGTGTGCCGGAAGAAGACGGGGCCCGGATCGATGGCATAGATTGCGGCCGCTGCAAACGCGATGAATGGGGCGACGACGATCGATGCAGGGATGGCGATTGCGAGATCGAGGATCCGGCGAACCAGGTCCGAGTTCACTGAACTCCCGCTGTTGGTAAGGCGAATACCGATTTCTCCGCCGACATCCGCAGGTCGCAATCCGCTTACCTTTAGGCTCGGCGTGTCGGACAGCAAAATGACTTCGGCGAACTTCCGACGCATCGCCGCCAAATCGGGTGCAAACGCGCCTGTGTCGCCCCCAATCACGGCAATGGATGGCCCGCCATCGGGCAATGCCTCCAAACTATCGGGGGAAATGGCCTCCGGCCTGATGCCATACTGCCAGTGGTTCTTGAAATGGGCCACGAGAGCGGGAGTAAGGTTGCACCCCCCTATGACAACCGCGCGCTCCCCCCAGCCTCCAAGTTTCCAGCACAGGCCCCGTGCAAGCCAATGAACAAATGGCTGAACAATCAGCCCGAGAGCGAGGAACCCAATGACGGCAAGCAGCAGTCGTTCCCCCTCCGGCAGGATAATTGCTCCGAATGCGGTCAGGACAGCCACCTTGACGGCAGCTATGGTGCGTCGCCGCAGATGTTCGTGGTCATGCAACCGATATCCAGGATAGAGGCCGGCCGATGCGTAGAGAACAATGGCAGCGAATGCTGCGATCGTGAATGTACGCTCCACCATCGTGCCCTCCAAACCACCGGGGAGAACCGAGAGGAGAACAAAATAGGCAATCAAATAGCTCGCAATGTCGCCGGCGACCAGGAAGGACGACGTTGCAAGCCGAGCAAGCCGACGCCGTAGTGCGACGGGCATATTTATCGCTGCCTGTGCAAAGGGATCGGCGGTCTTAGCTGCTATGGGCGGCACTGAACCTGCCGGAATCGTCCGCGACGTCACGTCATTTGATGTGGATGCCTTCGACGGACCCGGTGTCATTGCTGGCGACGCAAATAGGGACATGATGGCTTTACACCTTTGCAGCTGCTTCTTTTGGCGCGCTTGATCCAAAAACCTTGTCTTCGATCGGAAACTTCCGAAGCCCCAGTCTCTGGACTGCCGTCAGTGAGATGAAGGTCGGCACGACGAGCGCATAGCGCCGCCATAGCCGTCGCGGCTCGCATAAAAGACGAAACGCCCATTCGAAGCCGCTTCTTTGAATGAACCTTGGAGCCTGCCGCTTGAGGCCGGCGTGGAAATCGAATGCGGCTCCGACACCGATGAGCATCGATGCTTCCAGGCTATCGCGCATGCGCGCCATCCAGAGTTCCTGCTTGGGACTGCTCAGCCCGACCCAGATGATATCGGCGCCCGACCGATTGAGCCGGTCAGCAATATCCGTTTCCTCCCGCGTCGACAGTTTGCGAAAAGGCGGCGCATAGGAGCCGACGATCCGTGCTTGCGGAAATTTTGCGAGAAGGCGCGCCTGCAGTTGTTCGAGCGTTTCGGCCGTTGCGCCATAAAGGAAGTGACGCAAGCCCTTGGAGCTGCCGGCATCGAAAACGGATAGCATGAGATCCGGTCCATAGACCCTGTCGCTTTCCACATGGCCAGCATGTCTCAGCGCCCAAACAAGCGGCATGCCGTCAGGGGTTACGAGGAACGCCCGGTTATGTATCGACCGGAGCTCGGGATCATCTTGACAGCGGACGATGCCGTGTGCGTCGCGAACGCACACATATTCCTTCCTGCCGTCTTCGATCGCTTTTTGAATAAATCCCGTCGCGCTTTTGAGATTGACTGCCGAAATGCGAACACCAAGGACATTCGCCCATCCTAAGGAGCCCTTTGGATGAAGAACTGAAGTTTGGCTGCTGCCTGCTGTTTGCTTTCCCATGACCTACGCTTTCGCGATCGAAACTGTCATCAGAATATCCCGGCAGGCCGATTGCCTCCATACTTGCTGCTCCAGCTATTGGACGTAGAAGAGATTTCGACTTTACGTCTTATGCCGCGACGACGTACAATATTTGAAGTAAGTCTATGTACCCCACAGCTTACCATGTTGCTCTTTTTGATGACCGTTGGCCCGAAATAGCGCTTCGGCGCGCGCAGCGCTGCGAAAGCTCGTCACTCTAGTGCGAGCAAGCTGGGGAGAGGTGGACATGGTCAATCCAACAGGCGAGGTGAAAGGCTCGGCTGGGGAGCGTTCAGAGATGTCGGACAGAACCAGAAAGATCTTGATTCCAACGGCTATGTGCGTGGTCATCAGGGAATTCATGAGCTACACCTAAGCAGGTGGAACGCTTGAGCCATGCAGGTTTTCGAACGGATATAGCCTGGCTTCGCCTGAACGGTTAAGAGGACCTCGACGCGGTCATCCATTCGAAGGCTCGCCAGCCCTCGACTCCGTTGCGGTTTTCAAGACCCTTGGTCCGTCTGATGCGTGGACGCATCCTCTGCCGAGGACGACTGCAATCGCCAACTTGAAGTTTGCTGAACGCTTAGTAAGTGGTGTTGAAACACTTCGCTGCCGCTAGGATTGCCGAGCTCATTATCGGAAAACCTGCCCCACCTACCTGATCTCCTAGGTTCTGGTTTTGATGCCTATACCCGCATGGGCTATGCCAGCGGGCCTCGCGGAGGATGCGAATTGGGCGAGGGTTGGATTTTTGCTTTGAAGCCGCCTCGCCACCCTCATTTCGTCACCGTTCTTGCCTGCGGCGGCCACGAGCAGCGCGTCCGCGCCGATCGAAGAGTATTCTAGGTCGCCATAGCAGCGCTCTTGTCTCTGCAGAACGCCCTCGTCGAAGCGCCTTTCGTTACTCGGGCGGGGCGACTACGCTTCCGGTGTCCACCCCAGCCTTCTGAAGATCTCCTAGACTACCAAATTCTCCCGAACGCATGATTTCCGGATCAATTCTGAAGCTCTTGTCGTTCAAGTTGCCGCTGTAGCGATTGCGCGCGAATTGCACGAATCCAGGACCAAGATCGGGAGCGTTGACATACGCTACAATGCTGCTGTCACTACCAACCGAGACAACATTCTCCTCAATACGATTAGGGCGTGCCCATGGCGGACGCCAACCCCTGCCGGTACCGTCATCAACGCGAAAAGCCGCGCCCGATCCGTGCGTAATGACGTTTCCCGCCACCAGGTTGCTCCAACCGCCGTTGATGCCGATCGCCGTGACGTTACCGGAGAGCGTATTCCCCTCGATACGCAGCCCGCTCGCCTTCCCATCCGTATAGATCGCCCAGCTGATAGGAGACGGCCATTCGCTGGTATTCTCATATCCGGGAGGCCAGAACGTCCCATCGACTCTGTTCATGAGATGACCCGTCCCGGTCACCAGATTGGAGCGGATAGTGCTGTTCAGAGGGTCGGCCTGCTCGCCCATCATCTTGATGGCGCCGCCATCTGCCGTCTGTTGATTGGCGTTATGGATCACGTTGTGCTCGATGACAGCGTTATAGACGGCGTCAGTGGAACCCCATAGCGAACCGCCGGCGATCCCGAACTGCGCCGTGTTTTCGATAAGGTTGTCGGCGATCCTGACATTGTCAGCCGCTTGGAACCATATCCCGGCGGTTTCAATGTAAACCTTCCCGATGTCATGGATATGGTTTGAGAGGATCCTGGCGCCGTTCGACTTGACGAACGTGCCATAGTTTGTGCCGACGTAAATCCCATTGCCAGCCACTTCCGCAATCACATTGCCGGCAATCACCGCATCCTTGCTTTCCGTCACATGGACCCCGACGCCGACATTGTCGATGCTGTTGCCGACAATTTTGACGCCATCGGCATGTTCGATCCGTATGGCGCCAAATCCTCTGGTTTCCGTATAGAACTTGCCGCTGCCTTCAGGAGCTCCGTCTCTAAACTCGAGCCCTGATACAACCATCCCACTGGCCCCATCCAATTTGAACAATGTTGGCAGAATGCCAGCAACGACCACGGAATCGGGTAACGACTGATCGACAGGGATGAAATGAAGCTCGCCCGCGGCAAGGTCGTACCACCATTCTCCGGGAGCATCGAGCAAGTCCCTGGCTCCGGTTAGGAAATAGCGGCTGCCTTCTGCGGTAAAGAAATAGCCGGTGCCTTTCGCATTGACAGTCCGGCGGGCGGCATCGATGGATACAACTGGGAGCGTATCATTGCCCCACTGGCTTCCGGGTTGATACCCTCCAACGATGTCCACGACCAGTCCACTTGTATCATCCACTGCCGGAAGATCGCCGGCATGGAAACAAAAACGCGTGTTCCCTTCCCTGATGTCGATGGCGGGATTGCATTTCGCGGCAAACAACCATCCCTTGCGTGGATCACCATCAGCGGGAGCGTCGGGGAATCGAGCCCGAGTTTGGCGCATCCCATTGACGAAAAGATCACCGACCCCTTCACCCGGCGGCAATTTCAGCGGCGCCGTCCAGTGACCATCAGCCTGCCGCGCCCAGTTGCCCACGCGCAGCCCTCCATGCAAAATCGGCGCTTCATTGCACCTTGCCGTGAGGATCAAGCCCTTATCGCGGGCGTCAAAGACGATCGGTTGAGTAAGGTAGTAATCGCCTTTACCCAGCGCGATTGTGTTGGCGCCGCCCTTCTCACGGGCAGCATCACGAGCTCTTTCGATGCTGGCGAAAGGGCCGTCCCCGCCCTGCAGATTTGCTGTCTGAAGGAGGCCGCTCCAGGTGTCTTTGCCATCGGGAGAAACGTAAAATATCGTCCGCGGCCCGGTGCTGCCGGTCAATACGTCGCTTAAAGAAGTCCCATTCAACTCGGGCGACAAAGTCGCGGAAGCTTCCGCGCAAGTGGCCTCCCTGACGAGCATCTGCAAGCGCTCGGGCGCATCTATCTCTGTTCCGACCGGAGCCGGATTGCCGAACTGCGGATAGACCATGACAGGCAAAATGCTCAGGATCACTCCAAAACGCCGCCTCATGATATCTGCAACCCGCTCTCAACGCCACGCGAAGGCGTCTGCCAAGATGGCGAACGGTTCAGCGAAACGACGGGCGCGTACAGCGAAAACATGATGATGGCTGCGATAAACAGGATGAAGATGGCGTCATTCTGAACGAAAAAAATACTCTCGGTCAGATTCATCACCAGAATCATGATTGTTAGGACGTTGAGCCAGAGCCACCCGTACTGCGTATCGTGACAGTGAAGGACCGCGCCCCGGCGGATTGCCTGGGGAAGCATCAGAACAAACGGAATCATTCCCGTTATTCCAAAGCTCAACAAGATATCGCGGTATCCATTATGCGCGTGGGGCGCCGGCCATCCGAGCTTGAACCACATGTGCGTCGCTTCGGGGTTCTCAGTTGTCCAGAAAGCCTGGTAACCATACCCAAACATCCAACGGTGGGATATTTCGACATCAACCAGTTCCCACAGTGGCACCCGACCCGTCAAAGTCGCGTCCTTACCGAGCGCTTCAAGGGCCGGAACCAGGAATTCGTGAAGCGAAATCAGAATGCCAAGAGACAGTTGAACGAAAAACAGAACGATGACGACGCGGCCAATGCTACTGCTTCTTTGCAGGAGGGAATAAAAGCCGATCAGGCAATACGCCACCGACGTTGCAATGGTCGCAGTCATCGATCCGGAGCTTACAAGGCAGATCACACCCGCGGCCAACAAGATGAACGCGGTTCGCCGCAGGCCGAGCGTCCCGTCGATCAGCACGGCCGTTGCCACCAAGATCATCAGAGACGCGTACCAGCCCAGGACGTTCTTGTGGATGAAGATGCCCCGCATAGTACCATCCGGCATGGTGGCGAGACTTGGTGACACCACGGAGATAACCACACTGAGGACGATACAGGCTCCAAGGGTCACAAATATCAGGAACAGCAACTGCCTTGGTGTGAAACGTATCGCCAGGACATAGGAAAGAAGCAGGCAAAACAAAAGGCCGATTGCGCGCCTCAAGGTCGTTGGAGGATCTATTGACCATAGGGTGGATAAAAATGGTAGGACAAGGATCGCGGGAACAATGAGATTTCGCCTGAGCGCGGTTAGAAATTGCGGAAAATTGCGTAACAGGATCACGATTGTAAATACATACACAGGAAAGCAAGGAAGACGCAGTATAGATCTGGCAGAATCGCTGAGCGTTCCGTCCGCATCTGCCAGGATAAGCGGCAGCAACGCGCCCGCCTGAAAGAAAAGGGATATGCCGGCGCCCCAGCATTCTACGCTCCGCCAACTAATGGTTGGTCCGCTGGCAGTTCCGAGGCTATCTACTCTCATTATTCGTCCCGACTGACTTGAAAGACAAGCGACTGTTGATCGCGGCAGTCAAAAAACAGGTGTCGGCCTTCGTGCTGCACTGCTCCCAAGCAACCATTCAGCCACATCCGCAGTCAACCTGTCCTAGTGAAGGGCGGGCTACGCCTAATGCACCTTCGCTCCACCTAAAGACTATGGTGTGCGTAAGACTTCAGCCGGTGTTTAGCCAAAAGACGGGTCTTCATGTCACCGGATTGCCCTTAAGAGCAGATGTTGCGCATGTCGGTTCACCGGTACCGTGGCAACGATCGTCTTGTGAAGCGTGGTGGGTAAGCCGCGTTTCCGCTGGCATGAGGCAACAATTCTGACAGAGGCTCTCTCTGCAGTCGAAGCCTGGAAGGTTTAGGATTTCTATGTTTTTGCGTCATGATCCTAGTTCTCTATGCAACACGACGGGCGCCCTACTCGGCGTGGCGATCTCATCGGCTCTGCGCGAGATGCTGTCCGGCCGACAAAAGACTTTGGATATCACCATCCCTGAGGCTCCAAACCTCGATGGCCGCGCCAAGGACGACGTCTTAAGCAACTTTGCGCTGCTGTATAGCGGTGCAACGCCGCAATCCGCCTGAGAACGCGTCATGGAGCAGCCAGTCCTCAGTGTCCTCATCAATAATTACAACTACGCTCGCTTCGTCGGGCGGGCGATAGACAGCGTGTTGAACCAGGACGCGCACAACGTCGAGGTAATCGTCGTCGATGACGGCTCTACCGACCAGTCGCGGTCTGTTCTGGACGCGTATGACAGCCAAGTGAAGGTGATCTTTCAGGAAAACGCAGGACAGGCCGCCGCAATCAATACCGCTGTGCGCGAAAGCGCGGGCGAGATCCTCTGCTTTCTGGATGCCGACGATTGGTGGGCGCCGAGCAAGCTGTCGGCAACGGCTGCAGCGTTCCGCGCAAACCCTCACGCATCGCTCGTCTATCACCGACTGCAGCCAACCCTTGTCGATGGCACGCCGACTTCCAAACCGATCCCTAGAAGCCTGTGTTCGGGCGCTTTGTCGCCGCGA
>Ga0209758_1001620_pt1 | contig 25637 bp, 24 predicted proteins | sample AraplaMF_Col_mMF_FD_184258 | JGI IMG/M metagenome (GOLD analysis project Ga0209758, IMG submission 184258) | Arabidopsis root microbial communities from the University of North Carolina, USA - plate scrape MF_Col_mMF (SPAdes) (version 2) | ecosystem: Host-associated > Plants > Roots > Endosphere...
GCCTGCTATCCACGCCGCTGATCTTCGGCCTGGGCGGTTAGGGCCGGTAAAGCCTGCGTGTAACGGCGGCGGCGTCTTCTCGCGGGCGGCCGTCTCGCGCTATGCTGCGGCCATGCCGCTGCGCCTGCACATCGACACCGACTGCGGCGTGGACGACGCCCTGGCCCTGGCCATGCTGGCGCGTTCGCGCGACGTGGTGGAAATCGTCTCGGTCTCGGCGGTGTTCGGCAACACCTATGTCGACCAGGCCGCCGCCAACGCGCGCGGCGTGCTGCGCCTGGCCGGCTGCCCGGCCGAGGTCTATATCGGCGCCGGTTCGGGGGTGGCCAAGCGGCGAGTCGAGCGGATGCGCCCGGCCCACGGCGTCGACGGCCTGAACGGCGCCGGCTTCTCGCAGCGCTGGAAGCTGCCCGAGCTGGACCGCGGCCAGGGCGGCAGCCTTCTGGCCTTTCGCGCCAGGGCGCGGGTGGCCGGCCTGTTCCTGGGCCCGCTGACCAACCTGGCCCAGGGCCTGCTGGAGGACGCCGGCGCCTTCCGCGGCTGGCGGCCGACAGTCATGGCCGGCGCCTTCGCCGTCGAGGGCAAGGCCAGCGGCGGGGCGGACTTCAACAGCTGGAGCGACGCCGAGGCCCTGGCCCGGGTGCTGGAGCGGGGAGTCCTGCCGCGCGTCGTGCCGCTGGACGTCAGTTCGCGGGTCACCCTGACCGCCCGGGCCATGGCCGAGGGCTCGGCCGCCTGCGGCACGCCCCTGTCGGCGCGGCTGAACAAGGCGATGGGCCCCTACATGGCCTTCCATCGGCGGGTCTGGGGCGTGGAGGACGGCTGCCACCCGCACGACGCGGTGGTCGCCGCCAGCCTGGTGGCTCCGGAGCTGTTCGTCTTCGAGCCCGCGCGCCTGCGGGTGCTGACTGACGGCGAACACCTGGGCCGCCTGGAGCGGATCGACGGCGAGCCCAACGCCGAACTCTGCGTCGGCGTCGACGCGCCGGCTGTCGAGGCCCTGCTGCTGGCCCGGCTGTTCTGCGCGCCGGTGCTCAGCCCGGCTTAGGCCCTCAGGCCGTCGGAAGGGCCGCCGGCGACCGATCCTCGAACGCCAGCCGGTAGGCGCAGGTCAGCCACAACAGGACCGCCGAAGCCAGGCCGGTGACCAGCGCCCGATGCGGCGCGTCGACGGCCAGGCCCGCGAGTCCGGTCAGGGTGATCAGCGCGCCGGCGACGTAGTAGATCTTGACCTGGAACAGCTTGGCCAGCGGCAGGAAGTGCAGGCCGACGATGATGGCGACCGCCGGGTCGATGAAGGCGATCAGGCCGACCCTGACCAGCAGGTTGCTCACCACGGCAATGGCCACGCCCTCGCCGGCCAGGGCCCAGGCGATGATGCGTCGGCGCCTGGCGACCCAGTCGGCCGTGGCCGGTGGAGCGTTCTTCAACCGCCGGCGGGCGTACAGGATCATGGCGACGGAGACGACCGGGCCGACCACCAACTGGCCGACAGGGGCCTGCAGCCCCAGACCCATCACCCACCACGCGGCGGCGAAGCCGGCCATGAACACGATCGCCGACATCCACGCGCCTCCTGAAAGCCTGACCGCGAATCTGTGATGCTTGTTCCGCGATTTGGCAACTGACCGGCGTCAACCGTCCCCGTCCCGCCACCAAGCTTAAGGTTTCGTTAGGGAAGTCACGCCTTTTCCTTGGGGGCGAAACCGGCGATGGTGCGAGAACACATGATGAACGCGAATCGCATTCCGATCCGGATCCTGGGGCTCGACCCCGGCCTGCGCCGCACCGGCTGGGGCGTGCTCAGCGTCGAGGGCTCGCGCATGAGCCATGTCGCCCACGGGGTGATCGCGCCCGATGAGAAGGCCGACTTCGCCTCGCGCCTGCTGCACCTGTTCGAGGGCATCTGCGCGGTGATCGAAGAGCACAGGCCCGACGAGGCGGCGGTCGAGGAGGTGTTCCTCAACACCAACGCCCAGTCGACCCTGAAGCTGGGCCACGCCCGCGCCGCCGCCCTGATCGCCCCCGCGCGCGCGGGATTGCTGGTGGCCGAATATTCGACCCGCCTGGTCAAGAAGGCGGTGGTCGGCACCGGGGCGGCCGACAAGGCCCAGATCGGCTTCATGATCGCCCGCCTGCTGCCGACGGCCGGCAAGACCACGGCCGACTGCGCCGACGCCCTGGCCGTCGCCATCACCCACGCCAACCTGCGCGTCGCCAACCGGAGAGTGGCATGATCGCCAAAAAACAATGATTGGGCGTCTCAGGGGCGCGGTCGCCGAGATTGGCGAGGAAGAGGCGCTGATCGACGTGATGGGCGTGGGCTATGTCGTGCGCTGCGGTTCGCGCACCCTGCAGCGCCTGCCGGCCCTGGGCGAGGAGGCCTTGCTGCACATCGAGAGCCAGTGGAGCGAGAGCGCCGGCCTGCGCCTCTACGGCTTCGGGACACGCGAGGATCGCAAGGCGTTCGTGCTGCTGCAGGCCATCCAGGGCGTGGGCCCCAAGGCGGCCATGGCGGTGCTGGACGTGCTGTCGCCGGCCGAGCTGGCCTCGGCCGTGGCGCGCGAGGACAAGGCGGCGGTGGGCCGCGCCTCGGGCGTCGGGCCCAAGCTGGCCCTGCGGATCGTCACCGAGCTGAAGGACAAGCCGATCACCGACGGTCCGGTGTTCCTGGGCGCGCCGGCGACGGCCGCCGCGGCCGCGCCCGCCAAGCCGGCCCCGACCGGCGACGCCGTGGCGGCGCTGATGGGCCTGGGCGTGGCCGAGGTCAACGCGCGGCGCGTGGTGGAAGCCGCCGCCGCCAAGCTGGGTGACGAGGCGACGGTGCAGCAACTGATCAAGGCGGGTCTGCAGGAGCTGGGGCGGTGAAAGCTCTGCGCACTCCCCCCACCGGCCCTTCGGGCCGCCTCCCCCACAGGGGGAGGGCCTGCGCCCCTAGGTCCTCCCCCTGTGGGGGAGGTGTCGGCGCAGCCGACGGAGGGGGGATATGACCCGCATCATCTCCGGCGAGGCCCAGCCCCACGAGGCCATCCCCACCGCCTCGGACCGCGCCCTGCGCCCCCAGACCCTGGCCGAGTTCGTCGGCCAGGAGCAGGCCAAGGGCAACCTGCGGATCTTCATCGAGGCGGCCAAGGGCCGGGGCGAGGCCCTGGACCATGTGCTACTGTTCGGCCCGCCGGGCCTGGGCAAGACCACCCTGGCCCAGATCGTCGCCCGCGAGCTGGGCGTCAACTTCCGCGCCACCTCCGGCCCGGTGCTCAACAAGGCCGGCGACCTGGCGGCGATCCTGACCAACCTGGAAGCCAACGACGTCCTGTTCATCGACGAGATCCACCGCCTGCCCTCGACCGTGGAGGAGATCCTCTATCCGGCCATGGAGGACCACGTGCTGGACCTGGTGATCGGCGAGGGGCCCTCGGCGCGGTCGATCCGCATCGACCTGGCGCCCTTCACCCTGGTGGCGGCGACGACCCGGGCGGGCATGCTGGCCACGCCGCTGCGCGACCGCTTCGGCATCCCGATCCGCCTGGAGTTCTACACCCCGGCCGAGCTGCGCCACGTGCTGCTGCACGCCGCCCGCAAGATGGGCGCGCCGCTGTCGGACGACGGGGCCGACGAGATCGCCAAGCGGGCCCGGGGCACGCCGCGGGTCGCCGGCCGCCTGCTGCGCCGGGTCCGCGACTTCGCCGCCGCCGACGGCGCCCCGATCATCGACCGCAAGGCCGCGGGCCTGGCCCTGGCCCGGCTCGAGGTCGACGAGAGCGGGCTCGACAGCCTGGACCGCCGCTACCTGCGGGCCATGATCGACAATTACGGCGGCGGCCCGGTGGGCGTGGAGACCATCGCCTACGCCATCGCCGAGGCCCGCGACGCCGTCGAGGACGTGATCGAGCCCTACCTGATGCAGCAGGGCTTCATCCAGCGCACCCCGCGCGGCCGGATGGCCTGCGGCAAGGCCTATCTGCACCTGGGTTTGACGGAGCCGGTCTCGGCGCCGAAGATCGTGCAAGGTGGGTTGTTCGGGGAAGAGTAGGCACACCTTCTCCCAGAGGGAGAAGGTGGGGCCCACGCCGTCAGGCGTGGGAGGATGAGGGGTTACGCCCTCGACCGGCGTGCCGGCGCGCTGTCAGCCGTCCCTAACCCCTCACCCTCCCATCGCTTCGCGACGGGCCCCTCCCTCTCCCTCTGGGAGAGGGTTACAAGAGGCGCATGACTCAGCTGCCCCAACCCACCGCCGGCGTCTTCGACGGCCGCGAGCACCAGCTGCCGGTGCGCATCTATTACGAGGACACCGACTTTTCCGGCATCGTCTACCACGCCAACTACCTGCGCTATTTCGAGCGGGGGCGCAGCGACTTCTTCCGGATGATCGGGATCTCGCACACCGCCCTGCACGCGGCCGACACGGCCTTCGCGATCATCCGCATGGAGCTGGACTTCAAGCGCTCGGCCCGGATCGACGACGCCCTTCTGGTGCGCACCACCTACGACCGCGTGAAGGGGCCGCGGCTCTATGTCAGCCAGAAGATCACCCGCGGCGACGACGTGATCGTCCAGGCGGCCGGCGAGGCGGTCTGCATCACCCTGGACGGCCGGCCGCGCAAGCCGACGGCGGAGATGCTGGGCCAGCTGGCGCCGTGGCTGGAGGGGTAAGCTGGATCGGGGACAGGCGCATGCGCCTGTCCCCGGAAGCTTGAGTGACGCTCAACCCCTCATCATCAAAAAACCCGCGCTCCCGCCGATCGTCATAGTTTCACCATTGCCCCGCTTCATGCCAGTAAGGCGCAACGGAACCCCGGGAGGTGCGCTATTCACCTTCCACGATACTGACGCCCCAACGGAGCAGGACCCCCGCATGGACGCCGCCGCAGGCCCTCAGAGCTTTTCCTTCATTTCGCTGTTCCTCCAGGCCGACTGGGTGGTCAAGGCGGTGATGATCGGGCTGATCCTGGCCTCGCTGGGCTCGTGGGCGGTGATCATCGACAAGCTGTTCCGCTTCGCGGCGATGAACGGCGCCGCCAACCGATTCGAGGACCAGGTCGGTTCGGGCCAGGGGCTGGAGGAGGTGGCGGCCCAGGCGGGGAGCAATCCGCGCCATCCGCTGCCGCGCATGCTGCAGGCGGCCCTGAAGGAATGGCGCGACGCCAAGGCCAAGGGGCTAGTGGGCGAGGCCCAGGCCGCCTTCCTGATCCAGCGCATCGACCGGATGATGGACACCCTGATCTCGCGCGAGAGCAGCAAGGCCGAGGATGGTCTGGGCAGCCTGGCCATCGTCGCCACCGCCAGCCCGTTCATCGGCCTGTTCGGCACGGTCTGGGGCATCATGCACGCCTTCCAGAACATCGCCCTGTCGAAAAACACCTCCCTGGCCGTCGTGGCCCCGTCGATCGCCGAGGCGCTGTTCGCAACCGCCATCGGCCTGATCGCCGCCATCCCGGCCTATATCGCCTACAACAAGTTCTCGACCGACGCGGGCAAGTACGCCGGCCGGCTGGAGAACTTCGCCGACGACCTGTCGACGGCCATCCAGCGCCGCCTCAGCGAGCGGGTCTGACCCCATGGCCATGTCCGCCAACGACGCCTTCGCCACCGGCGGCCGTCGCGGCCGTCGTCGCGGCCGACGCCGGGGCAAGGGCGCCCTGTCCGAGATCAACGTCACCCCACTGGTCGACGTCATGCTGGTGCTGCTGATCATCTTCATGATCAGCGCGCCGCTGCTGACCGCCGGCGTGCCGCTGGAACTGCCCAAGACCGAGGCCGCCGCCCTGCAGAACCAGCAGGAGCCGATCACCGTCTCGATCAAAGCCGACGGCGCGGTGTTCATCGGCGAGGGCGAGGTTCCCTTCAACGAGCTGGCGCCGCGCATCTCGTCGATCGCCGGCGACGGTTACGACAAGCCGATCTTCGTGCGCGCCGACGGCAAGGCCAACTATGCGACCGTCGCCCAGGTGATGGCGGCGCTGTCGAACGCCGGCTTCGCCAAGATCAACCTGCTGACCGACACCGGCGGCCCGTCCTCGGGCGCGCCGGCGAAGGCCGCGGGCGCCTCGGACGCCGGCGCCCTGCGTCCGGCGCAGTGAGGCGGTCGCCCGGTGACACCTAGGGACGACAAGACCAACTTCTCCCCCGCCCTGGTCGGGTCGATCGGCCTCCACGTGCTGGTGGTGGCCGCGATCCTGATCGGGCCGTGGAAGCCGTCCAAGCCGGTGATCATCGGCGAGAGCGTGCCGGTGACCATCGTCACCGAGGGGCCGACCAACGTGCGGCCGGCGATCGAGGACGTGCAGAACCAGACGGCCCAGACCGAAGAACCGACGCCCGAGGCCGACCCGCAGCCGCCGGCTCCGGTCCCCGCGCCCGTGCCGACGCCCGCCCCGGCCCCGCCGAAGACCGCGCCCGCCCCAACCCCGACGCCCAAGCCGCCGACGCCGAAACCGCCGCCGCCCAAACCGGCCAAGCCCGAGCCCGACTTCTTCGCCTCGCTGGAAAAGACCCTGGCCAAGACGCCCAAGGCCGCCGGCAAGCCGGTGGCCAACGCCGCCAAGGGGCCCACCCGTCCGGAGACCGCCACCCAGGCCCGTCCCGGCGCCGGGGCCATGACCGGCCTGCAGGCCGCCGCCATCAACGGCATGAAGGACGAGATCCAGCGCCGCTGGAATCCCAACTGCGAGGTCGAGGGCGGCGCCGCCGTGCAGGTCAAGGTCAGCTTCAAGCTGGCCACCGGCGGGCGCATCGTCGGCCAGGTGACGGCCGCCGACGCCGAGCGCTCGCCTGACCCGGTGGTCAAGGCCGCCGCCGACCGCGCCATCCGCGCCGTCTACCAGTCGGCCCCCTTCGAGGGGCTGCCGCCCGACTATTACGGCCAGCAACTCAATTTGAACTTCAAGGCGCGCGACGCTTGCGCGGCGCGATAGGGAGGATGCCCAGCATGAACCTCAAGTCCGTCTTCTCGAGTCTGGCCGGCGCCGCCGTCCTGGCCCTGTCCCTGGCCGCCTTCGCGCCCACCGTCGCCCGCGCCCAGATCGAGGTCGATATCGACAAGGGCGCGGTCAAGCCGCTGCCGGTGGCCATTCCCGCCTTCTCGGGCGGCGGGCGCGGGGCCGACATCTCGCAGGTCATCAGCGGCAATCTCGAGCGCTCGGGCCTGTTCCAGCCGCTGAACGTCAGCAACGTCGCCGACAAGCTGGCCGACGTGAACGTCCAGCCGCGCTTTCCCGACTGGCAGGCGACCGGGGCCCAGGCCCTGATCAACGGCCAGGTCACGGTCGGCGCCGACGGCACGCTGCGCGTCGACTTCCGCCTGTGGGACACCTTCAGCCAGCAGCAGCTGCTGGGCCTGCAGTTCACCTCGACCGCCGAGAACTGGCGGCGCGTGGCCCACAAGATCAGCGACGCGGTCTATGAGCGGCTGACCGGCGAGAAGGGCTATTTCGACACCCGCGTGGTGTTCGTCGCCGAAAGCGGCTCCAAGCTGGCCCGCGTCAAGAAGCTGGCGATCATGGACCAGGACGGCGCCAACCCGCAGTACCTGACCGACGGCTCCTACATCGTCATGACCCCGCGCTTCTCCTCGACCAGCCAGGAGATCACCTACATGGCGCTGCGGCCCACGGGGTCGAGCATCTACCTGACCAACCTGGAGACCGCCCGCACCGAGACCATCGGCAAGTTCCCGGGCATGGTGTTCGCCCCGCGCTTCTCGCCGGACGGCAGCAAGGTGGCGTTCTCGGTCGAGAAGGGCGGCAATTCCGACATCTATGTGATGGACCTGCGCAGCCGGTCGTCGACGCGGATCACCACCGACCCGGCCATCGACACCTCGCCGTCGTTCTCGCCGGACGGCAGCAAGATCGTGTTCAACTCCGACCGCGGCGGCCAGGCCCAGCTCTATGTGATGAACGTCGACGGGAGCGGCGTGCGCCGCATCTCGTACGGCGGCGGCCGCTACACCACCCCGGTGTGGAGCCCGCGCGGCGACTTCATCGCCTTCACCAAGCAGACCGGCGGCGAGTTCCACATCGGCGTCATGCGCACCGACGGCGGCGACGAGCGGCTGCTGACCACCAGCTACCTGGACGAGGGCCCGACCTGGGCGCCCAACGGCCGGGTGCTGATGTTCTCGCGCGAGAGCGCCAACGGCAATTCGCGGCTGTGGACCGTGGACATCACCGGCCGCATCCTGCGTCCCGCCGCCTACCAGGGCGCCGCGTCCGACCCCGCCTGGTCGCCGCTGCTGGATTGATCCACACCTGTTTCAGGCAACCTCCGCCATGGCGGTGCGTTGCGCTGCTGTCGTTCATTCGTTGTTCAGGCGGCGGGTGAAACCAGGTGGTGGTGCGACATTCTGACGCCATTGTGAGGTGCAAGGTACGATTTCGCGCGGCGCCACGAAGGCTACACGCGTTAGAACTATCAACCTTGGCCGTGGACTTGAGGAGAAACTGGATGAGCTTCGACACCCAACGCGTCGCTAGACTGGCGATGATCGGTCTGGCGGCCGCCTCGCTCGCCGCCTGTGCTTCGCGGCCGAAGCCGGCGGGGCCCGCGGCGCCGACGCCGACGCCGTCGCAGCCCACGGCTCCCCCCTACCAGGCGCCGGCCACGCCGGAGTCGCCGGTCAACCAGGGTCCGTTGCCGGGCACGGTGCAGGACTTCGTGATCAACATCGGCGAGCGGATTTATTTCGACACCGACAGCTACGACATCCGCAGCGACGCCCAGCCGACCCTGGCCGCCCAGGCCCAGTGGCTGAACCGCTACCCGGCCGTGCGCGTGCGCATCGAGGGCAATGCCGACGAACGCGGCACCCGCGAGTACAACCTGGCCCTGGGCGCCCGCCGCGCCAACGCCGTCCGCGAATTCCTGACCGGCCAGGGCGTCTCGGGCTCGCGCATCGAGACCCTGTCCTACGGCAAGGAACGCCCGATCGATCCGGGCACCAACGAGGACGCCTGGGCCAAGAACCGCAACGCCCGCACCGCCATCACCGACGGGGCGCGGTAGACTGTTCTGAGCGCCTCCTTCGGCGACGAAGGAGGCGTACTCTCTCGTTTGTCATCCCGGCCTTCGGGCCGCGCGAGCGGTCCGCCTGTCGGCGGACTTGGCGCGCAGCGCGAAGATCCGAGACCGACGCTGAACGCAAGCGTTTTCGGCGGTCCCGGATCGGCGCCCGGCTTCGCCGGGCTTGTCCGGGATGACAGAGTTTTTGTCGCGCGCTGACTAGTGGCCGCACTTTTGTCCGCAACCGGGGCATAATCGCCGACATGACGCTGAAAGCCGCTCTGCTCGCCTCCGTCCTGGCCCTGACCGCCATCCCCGCCCTCGCCGTGGCCCAGACCGCCATGCCCGATCCGCTGGACGACCGCTCCGTCAAGCGGCTGGACAAGATGGAGAAGGTGGTCCGCGAACTGCGCTCGATCGTCTTCCAGGGCCGCGACACCGGCAAGCCGGTGGTCGTCCAGGCGGCCGAGACCGACGCCCAGATCGCGGCGATGTCCGACCGGATGCGCGACCTCGAACAGACCCTGACCAAGCTGAACGGCCAGAACGAGGGCCTGACCCACGACCTGGACCAGGCGCGCCGCGCCAACGACGCCGAAAAGGCCCGGGCCGACGCCCTGGACCAGCGCCTGGCCGCCCTGGAAAAGCGCATCGCCGACCAGGAGGCGGCCGCCACGGCCGCGGCGGCCGCCGCCGCTCCGGTCGCCGCCGCGCCCGCCCCGGCTCCGACCGATCCCGCCGCGGCCTTCAAGTCGGCCCGACAGATGCTGCTGGACGGCGACTACGGCGGCGCCGAACAGGCCTTCGCCGGCTATGTCGAGGCCTTCCCCGACAGCGCCAAGGCCCCCGAAGCCCGCTACTGGCTGGGCGAGACCCAGTTCGTGCGCGAGGCCTATTCCGATGCGGCGGGAAGTTATCTGGGCGCGGTGCGCGGCTGGCCGCAGACCAGCTGGGCGCCCGACGCGGTGCTGAAGCTGTCGCGCTCGCTGGTGGCCCTGAAGAAGCCCGCCGACGCCTGCAAGACCCTGGACGAGCTGGCCAGGCGCTACCCCAAGGCGCCGTCGGCGATCACCTCCAAGGCCGCGAGCACGCGGGTCCAGGCCAAGTGCGCGGCCTAGAGTTCGAACTCCATTGATCCGCTCATCCCGGCGAAAGCCGGGACCCAGATGGAATAGCGGTGTGTCGGGTTCCTTGAGCTCAGCGCTTGTCCCATCAGCCTCCCGGCTCGAGGATCTTGGTCCCGGCGTTCGCCGGGATGAGCGGAGAAGGAGGGCATGACCACAACCTTCCCCACCTTCACCGCCGCCCTCGACCGCCGCCTGCGGGCGGGCGCGACCGCGCCTCTGGCGGTCGGGTTTTCGGGCGGCGGCGACAGCCTGGCCTTGCTGATCCTGGTCCTGGACTGGGCCCGCGCCCATGGCCGGCCCGTGGTCAGCCTGACCGTCGACCACCAGCTCAACCCCGCCAGTCCCGCCTGGACCGCCGAGGCGGTGGCCAGGGCCCGCGCCCTGGGCGCCGAGGCCCGCGCCCTGGCCTGGACGGGTCCCAAGCCGGCCTCGGGCCTGCCGGCCGCCGCCCGCGCCGCACGCCACGCCCTGCTGGCCGAGGCCGCCCGCCAGGCCGGGGCCCGGGTCCTGCTGCTGGGCCACACCGCCGACGACCTGGCCGAGGCCGCCCTGATGCGGGCCGAGGGCTCGACGGTGTCCGACCCGCGCGACTGGTCGCCGTCGCCCGCCTGGCCGGAGGGGCGAGGGGTGTTCGTGCTGCGGCCGTTGCTGGCGGCGCGGCGCGGCGAGATCCGGGACTGGCTGCGGTCGCGCGGCGAGACCTGGCTGGACGATCCGGCCAACGACGACCCCAGGTCTGCCCGGGCGCGGGCGCGGGCGCATCTCTCCTCCCCCGCCAAGGCGGGGGAGGTGGCGGCGAAGCCGACGGAGGGGGCGTCCAGCCGCGCCGCGCCGGCGTCGGACGCCCCCTCCGTCACGTCGCCGATCGGCGACGCGCCACCTCCCCCGTTCCACGGGGGAGGAGAGGACTATCTCACCCTCCCGCGCGACGCGTCCGCCACCCATATCGCCGCCGCCTGCCTGTGCGCCGCCGGCACCGCCCAGCCGCCGCGCGGCGAGCGATTGCGGCGGCTGGTGGACCGGATCCGTTCGGGCGAGGCCTTCACCGCCACCCTGGCCGGGGCGCGGATCGAGGCGGCGGGGGAGGTCGCGAGTTTCTTCCGCGAACCCGGCGAGGTCCGCCGTTCGGTTCCTCCCCCCTCCGCCCCTTCGGGTCGCCTCCCCCATGGGGGGAGGGGCGATTTAAAGCTGCCCGTCGGCCAATCGATTATCTGGGACGGCCGCTATGAGCTGGTCGCGGCCGAGCCCGGCCTGGCCGTCCGCCCGCTGCAAGGCCTGGCCGCCCGCCTGCCGACGGCGCAGCGCCAGGCCCTGAAAGCCTTTCCGCCCGCCGCCCGTCCCAACCTTCCCGCCATCCTGGACCCCGAAGGCGGCGTCAGTTGCCCGATCCTTGCAGGGGCGGAAACGACGCGCGCGCGTTGTCTTGTGGTGGATCGTTTCGGTGCGGCGACGGGCCGTGTCGATCAAGAACCCGCGACATGATATCCCGCGCGTGGCGAAACCGGCCGGACCGTCCTATCTTGGAAGGTCAGAGATTATCGTTGGGAAGACAACGCGTATGAATTTCAAGACCCTGGGCATCTGGGCGACGATCGTTCTGGTGGTGGTGGCGGCCTATGGCGTCTTCAGCCAGGGCGGCCGCGCGGGCGCCGCCAGCGAGACCAGCTATTCGCAGCTGCTCAAGAACATCGACAGCGGCGAGGTCAAGAAGGCCAACATCAACGGCGACGTGGTCAGGATCGAGCCGAAGACCGGCAAGCCCTACAATGTCAACGTGCCGCCCAACTCCGAGGACCTGGTCAAGCGCCTCGAGGCCCGCGGCTCCGAGATCGTCTACCAGAAGGGCGGCAACCTGCTGGTGGGCATCCTGCTGCAGATGCTGCCGATCCTGCTGCTGATCGGCGTCTGGATCTTCTTCATGCGCCAGATGCAGGGCGGCACCAAGGGCGCCATGGGCTTTGGCAAGTCCAAGGCCCGGCTGCTGACCGAGAACAAGAACCGCGTGCTGTTCGACGACGTCGCCGGCGTCGACGAGGCCAAGGAAGAGCTGCAGGAAGTCGTCGAGTTCCTGAAGGACCCGGCCAAGTTCCAGCGCCTGGGCGGCAAGATCCCCAAGGGCGCCCTGCTGGTCGGCCCGCCCGGCACCGGCAAGACCCTGATCGCCCGCGCCGTCGCGGGTGAAGCCGGCGTGCCGTTCTTCACCATTTCCGGTTCGGACTTCGTCGAGATGTTCGTCGGCGTCGGCGCCAGCCGCGTGCGCGACATGTTCGAGCAGGCCAAGAAGAACGCCCCCTGCATCATCTTCATCGACGAGATCGACGCGGTCGGCCGCCATCGCGGCGCCGGCCTGGGCGGCGGCAACGACGAGCGCGAGCAGACCCTCAACCAGCTGCTGGTCGAGATGGACGGCTTCGAGGCCAACGAAGGCATCATCCTGATCGCCGCCACCAACCGTCCCGACGTGCTGGACCCGGCCCTGCTGCGTCCGGGCCGCTTCGACCGCCAGGTCGTGGTGCCCAATCCGGACGTCTCGGGCCGCGAGAAGATCATCCGCGTGCACATGAAGAACGTGCCCTTGGCCGCCGACGTCGACGTCAAGACCCTGGCCCGCGGCACCCCCGGCTTCTCGGGCGCGGACCTGGCCAACCTGGTCAACGAGGCGGCCCTGACCGCCGCGCGCAAGAACCGTCGCATGGTCACCATGCACGACTTCGAATACGCCAAGGACAAGGTGATGATGGGCGCCGAGCGTCGCTCGATGGCCATGAGCGAGGACGAGAAGAAGCTGACGGCCTATCACGAGGGCGGCCACGCCCTGGTGGCCCTCAACGTCGCCGTCGCCGACCCGGTCCACAAGGCCACCATCGTGCCGCGCGGCCGGGCCCTGGGCATGGTCATGCAGCTTCCCGAGGGCGACCGCTACTCGATGAGCTTCGACATGATGACCTCGCGCCTGGCCATCATGATGGCGGGCCGGGTGGCCGAGGAGCTGATCTTCGGCAAGCACAAGATTACCTCGGGCGCCTCCAGCGACATCAGCGCCGCCACCAGCCTGGCCCGCAACATGGTCACCCGCTGGGGCTTCTCCGACGAGCTGGGCACCGTGGCCTACGGCGACAACCAGGACGAGGTGTTCCTGGGCCACTCGGTGGCCCGCACCCAGAACGTCTCGCCCGACACCATGATCAAGATCGACATGGAGGTCCGTCGCCTGGTCAAGGGCGGCGAGGACGAGGCCCGCCAGATCCTGACCGAGAAGCTGACCGAGCTGCACGCGGTGGCCAAGGCCCTGCTGGAGTTCGAGACCCTCAGCGGCGACGAGATCATCAATGTGATGAAGGGCATCCAGCCGGTCCGCATCGAGGACGAGAGCAACAAGATGCCGGTCGGGCCGGTGGCCTCGGTCCCGGTCTCGACGGGCGTCACCGCCTAGCGTTCGGGTTACCAACAGGGAAAAAGCCGGACCGGTTCGCCGATCCGGCTTTTTCTTTGCCGGTTCCTTTGCGTGCGGGACGGGCGCCGCTAGCTTGCACCCTGGCCGCGAGCGTGCGGCGGGGAGGCATGACATGAAGACGGCGATCATCGCCCTGGCGACCGCGACGGCGCTCCTGGCCGGCGCGGCCCAGGCCCAGGAGATCCACAAGGACGGCATGACCGGTCCCGAAGTGGCGGCCTGGCTGCAGAAGGGCGGCTACAAGGCCGAGCTGACCAAGGATTCCTCGGACGATCCGATGATCAACAGCGCCGCCGAGGGCCACACCTTCAAGATCTATTTCTACGACTGCAACGAGGCCAAGCGTTGCAAGGCCCTGCAGTTCTCGGCCGGCTTCGACCTGAAGGAGCCGCTGAAGCTGGAGAAGGCCAATGAGTGGAACCGCAAGAACCGCTATCTGAAGGTCTATCTCGACGACGAGGGTGATCCCTACGTCCAGTACGACGTCAATGTGAACGCCGGCCGCACCCTGGCGGGCCTGGACGACGACTTCGGCGTCTGGACGGGAATGATCGGCGACTTCACCACGTTCATCGACTGGTAGGGACGAGGACGCCTCCTCTGGCCCTTCGGGCGACCTCCCCCGTTGCACGGGGGAGGAGAGGCGCGCCGTTCCGCCTCACCCGCGAGGCGGGGGAGGTGGCGCGATGCGAAGACGCATCGTGACGGAGGGGGCGTCGCGGGCCTAAAACCCGACCATGATCACCCGCCACCCTCGCCCCCGCGTCATGGGGATCGTCAATGTCACGCCCGACAGCTTCTCGGACGGCGGGCGGTTCCTCGACCACGTCGCCGCCCTGGCTGATCGACCAGGGCGCCGACATCCTCGACATCGGCGGCGAGAGCACCCGGCCGGGCGCCGCGCCGGTGCCGGCGGCCGAGGAGATCGCCCGGGTCGTCCCGCTGATCGCGGCGATCCGCGCCGCCAGCGACGTGGCCATCTCGATCGACACCATGAAGCCCGCCGTGGCGCGCGCCGCCGTCGCCGCCGGGGCCACGATCTGGAACGACGTCGCCGCCCTGCGCTTTGCTCCCGATGCTCCGGAGGTCGCCGCCGAGCTGGGCTGCGAGGTGGTGCTGATGCACATGCTGGGCGAACCCGGCACGATGCAGGACGACCCGCGCTATGACGACGTGGTCGCCGAGGTCGAGGCCTTCCTGCTGGCCCGGGCCCTGACCGCCATGGCCGCCGGGGTCGCGCGCGAGAAGATCTGGCTGGATCCGGGGATCGGCTTCGGCAAGACCCCCGTCCACAACCTGGCCCTGCTGGCCGCCCTGCCGCGCTTCGTGGCCCTGGGCTATCCGATCCTGCTGGGCGCCAGCCGCAAGCGCTTCATCACCGCGCTCGACCCGCTGGCCGCCGACCCGGCGGCCCGCCTCGGCGGCTCCCTGGCCGCCCACCTGCGCGGCGCGGCGGCCGGCGTGGCGGCGGTGCGGGCCCACGACGTGCGCGACACGGTCCAGGCGCTGGCGGTCTGGACGGCGATCGGGGGCGGCCTCTAGGACGGGACGCCCTTGAAACCGGCCTCTGGCGTTATCATCCCGGAGGGGTGTCCGACAGGCCGCCGGCGACCAAGGCCCCTGTCGTCGCCAGGCGCGAAACCGGACGCTACAATCGCGGCGGGCCGGGAGTCGTCGTGACGGCCGCCCAGGTTCGGAGGGGCCGTGTACGAACTTTTCGCCAGGGGTCCGCGGATCTCGATCTTCGCGGCCTGCGCGCTGGTCATGGGCGCGCTGGCGATCGGCGCGCTGGCGACCAGCCCGTCGGCCGCGATCGCCCAGCCCGCGCCGGCCGTCGCCAGTCTGGATAGCGTTTCCAGCGAGGCCTCCCGCTATTCCATCCTCGCCGACGCGCTTTGGGCCATGGGGCTGGACGACGTTCCCGAGCCGCTCGACGTCGCCCAGGCCGCGGTCGCCGCCAACCCCGACAGCGCCGAGGCCCACCTGCGCTTCGGCCTGGCCATCCGGCTGGCGACGCCCCAGGCGGTCTCGCTCGCCAAATACCAGTACGGGGAGGCCCTGCGCCTCGATCCCAAGCTGCTGCGCGCCTACGCCCTGCTGGGCGAGGTCCTGAGCGACGAAGGCGACGCCGCGGGCGTGGAGCAGAACTACCGGACCTGGCTGGCCCTCGCGCCCAAGGACCCCAGGGCTCAGCTTTCCTACGCGGTCGCGCTGGGAAGCCTGGGCCGCCTGCCCGAGGCCGGCGAGGCGCTGGAGCGGTCCCTGGCGCTGGGTCCCACCGCCCCCGCCTATGTGCTGAGGGCCTTGAAGGCCCGGGGCGATCCGCGCGACGCCGTCCTGGCCGATCTCGACAAGGCCGTCGCCGTGGGCGGCGGCGAGGCGCGCGTCTATCGCTGGCGCGCCCGGATCCGCTGGGAATGGGGGGAAAACGACCTGGCGCTCGCCGAGGTCGCCAAGGCCCTGGACCATGCGCCGGGCAGCTTCGGCCTTCGCCAGCTGCGCGGCGAGATCAACAGCGACGCCGGCCGCCCCGATCTGGCGATCGCGGAGTTCGACGCCCTGATCGCGCTTCAGCCCGCCTGGCCCGACCTGGTCAACGCCCGGTGCTGGGCGCGGGCGAAGGCGGGCGTGGAGCTGCAGAAGGCGCTGGTCGACTGCGACACCGTGCTGGGCTGGGAGCCGACCAGGCCCGAGGCCCTCGACAGCCGCGGCCTGGTGAAGCTGCGCCTGGGGGACCTGGGCGGCGCGATCGCGGACTACGACGCCGCGCTGACGGAGGATCCCGAGCTGGCGACCGCCCTGTTCGGTCGCGGCCTGGCCCGGCGCCGCAGCGGCGCCGCCGGCGGCGACGCGGACCTCGACAGGGCCCGAGCCGTCGAGCCCGGGATCGACAAGCGTTTCGCGGACTTCGGCCTGGCGCCTTAGTCTCGGAGCCTGGATGTCCGCGCGCTCAGCGACGGGTGTCGACGGCGATCCAGTTCACTTCCCAGGTGGTCCCGCCGTCGTCGGAAAACGCCTGCTCGAAGCGCGCGGAATTGGCGGTCACGTCGGAGATGACGAAGCGCACCAGGATGGCCCGGCCGCCCAGCGTGTCCTGTCCGTAGAAGACGCCGCGACCGTCCCTGAACTGGCCGTACACCGGCCGGGTCAGCACCCCGCCGCCGGCGAAGTTGAGGCTCCACTGCCGGGCGTCCGGGTCGTACAGGCGCAGGGACAGGCCCTCGATCCGTCCGGTCGGCCCTTCGACCTTCAGCTCGACCAGGTTGGCGCTGCCGCCCAGCGCGGGGCGCACGACGGTCACGCCCTCGTACTTGACCCAGGCGCTCGAACCGCTCAGGGGATGCTGGAGACGAGACAGGCGCGTCGTCCATTCCCCGATCTCCCAGTCAAAGTCCCGCTGGCCGTCCCGAGGCCCGGCCACGGCGGCGGGAGACGGCTGCGCCGAGCCGGCCGGCGGCGGACCGAGCAAAAGCGCCGCCGCCGCGATGGTCGCCCTCAAACCCCGGATCATGTCGTCCTCCACGCGCCCGATCATGGACGGCGATTAGAGCGCATGACGGCGGCGGAGTCTCGGCGCGGGCGCGGGGGCCGCTGCCCACCCTTCTCAGCCCGTCGGACCGTCTGCAATCGGGGGGCAAAGTTCGACCCTGAGCTGTCTGTCTTCCACCCAGAGCAGGCCCGCATCGGGCGTCGCCGCGCGTCGAGCGCCGATCCGTCCTAAGCCGTCACGTGCGCCTTCGCCTCCGCCACCTCGGCCAGAACGGCGAACAGGGCCACGGTGTCGATCGGCTTGCGCAGGACGCCGTCGGCGCCGTCGGCCCGGTAGCGGGCGACGTCGTCGTCGAAGACGTTGGCGGTCAGCATCCAGATCGGCGTGCGGGGGCGGGGCTCGGCGGCCGAGGCCTCCAGCTGGCGGATCAGCGCCACGGCCGCCACCCCGTCCATCACCGGCATGTTGACGTCCATCAGCACCAGGTCGAAGGCCTCGGCCCGCCAGGCGTCGACCGCCCGGGCCCCGTTCTCGGCGAACACCAGCTCGACCGGCGAGGCGGCCAGCAGGGCGGCCAGCACCCGGCGGTTGGCGGGATTGTCCTCGGCCGCCAGCACTCGGATCGGGCCGGCCACGGCAGACTCCGCCCCGGCGTCCTCGGCCGGAGGCGCCAGGATCGGCGCCTCGAAGGCGAACCAGAACACCGCGCCGGGCCGGGGCCCCTTGCCGGGCGGGCCGTCGTCTTCGGGAACGTCCTCCACCCCGATCTCGCCGCCCATCAGGGCCAGGTTGGCGGCGCAGATCGACAGGCCCAGCCCGCTGCCGCCCAGGCTCCGGCCGCGCCGGGTCTGGTCGAAGGCGTCGAACATCCGCGGGCGGTCTTCCGGCGGCACGGTGTCGCCGGTGTCGCGGACCTCGACCAGGGCGGTCATCTTCTGGTCCTTGACCATGCCGGCCAGCCGCACCGCCACCGCGCCGCCCGACGGCGAGGCCTTCAGCCCGTTGGAGACCAGGTTGACCAGGGTCTGTTCCAGCTTGGCCTCGTCGGCCAGCACGCCGTAGGCCAGGTCGGGATCGGCGTCCTCGAAGCTCAGCAGCACGCCGACGGCCTGGGCGTGGGCGCTCCACACCCGCACCACGGTGCGGATCAGCCGGCGCAGGTCGACCGCCGTCAAGGTCAGCGCCGCCTGGCCGGCCTGGACCTTGGTCAGGTCCAGCACGGTGTCGAGCAGGCGGGTCAGCTGAGCGCCGCCCTCCAGCACCCCCTGGGCCAGGTCGGCCTGGAGGGGGGTCAGGAAGGTGTCGCGGCGCAGGGCGTGGGCGAAGCCGAGCACGGCGTTCAGCGGGGTGCGGATCTCGTGGCTGGCGACGGCCAGCAGGTCGGACTTGGCGCGGCTGGCGGCCTTGGCTTCGGCCACGGCTTCCGTGAGGTCGGCGTTCTTGCGGGCCAGGTCGCGCAGGGCCTGGGCCAGGGCGCGGTCGGTGGCCTGCTGGCGCCAGGTGGCGGTCAGGACGGCGACGACGAACAGCAGCATGGCCGCGCCGTAGTGGTTGTCCGCCAGCGGCGTGTGGCGATCGAACCCGATCCACAGCAGCGTCGCCACCGGCGGCGCCACGGCGGTGACGTAGCTGATCTTGCCGGTGTGCACGCGCAGGGCGGCGAACAGCAGCACGCAGATGGCCAGCAGGGCGGCCTCCACTCGCACAATCGGCTGGCCGATCAGCCGGATCTTCACGGCCAGGGCGCAGGCGTTGATCGACAGCAGGAAGACCAGGCCGATCGACTGCCAGCGCAGCCGACGGAAGGCCAGGATCGGATCGGGATGGCGCAGGGCCGCCTCGGTGGCCAGGAACAGGCCGGCGTAGATGCCAAGCTCGACGAGGCCGAACAGCGTCATGCGCATCGGCGTGTAGATCGCCAGCAGGCCTACGAACAGGGCGACCAGGACCAGGCGGGCGCGGACGATCTTGCGCGTATATTGAACGAACCCGTCCAGGCGGGTGACGTCCACCGTCTGTTCGAACATCCAGGTTCCCGCCGACGCTTACTGTTGTCCCAAAAGGTGGGACGGCTCGCCATTTTCCAAGCGTGGCGAGACAGAGCACGAGAGGCCGATTCGGGCGCGCCCGCTCGCCTTATAGGCGATCTTGAGCGGATTCTATTTAGGCCTGAGTCCGGGCCGCGGCGAATTTGTCCCGGGTCTCGCCGGTTGGCGCTCTTCCGGCGGCCGCGGGGACGGGCGATACGGTCCGCAGCGCCTCGACCAGGGCGAACAGCCGCTCGCGAACGGCGGCCTCGTCGCCGGCCAGGGCGGCGGCTTCCAGGGCGGCCAGGGCGGCGGGCGGGATCGGCGGCAGGGGCGTGACGGGCGCGGCCTCGGTGATCCCCTCGGCCTTGGGACGGGCGATCTCGTTGACGTCGACCAGGGCCTCGGTCAGCTTCTCGCCGGGACGCAGGCCGGTGATCCGGATCTCGATGTCGCGTTCGGGAACCAGCCCCTGCAGCTCGATCATCCGCCGGGCCAGGTCGATGATCTTGACCGGCTCGCCCATTTCAAGCGTCAGGACGCCCGTGGGGGGCTCCCGGTCGCCGGCCGACAGGGCCACGGCCCGCAGCACCAGCTGCACGGCCTCGGGAATGGTCATGAAATAGCGCTCGACCTCGGCGTCGGTCAGGGTGACCGGCCCGCCGCGGGCGATCTGGTGCTGGAAGATCGGCGCCACCGATCCGGCCGAGCCCAGCACGTTGCCGAACCGCACGACGCTGACCCGGGGGGCGGTTCCGTTCGCATCGAGCCCGCCCGCGAACTGCCGGACCACGGCCTCGGCCACGCGCTTGGTCGCGCCCATCACACTGGCCGGGGCCACGGCCTTGTCGGTGGAGATCAGCGCCAGGTGGGCCGCGCCGCAGGCCTTGGCGGCGGCGGCGACGTTGCGGCTGCCCAGCACGTTAGTGCGCACGCCCTCGCAGGGATGGTTCTCGACCAGGGTCACGTGCTTGAGGGCGGCGGCGTGGAAGACGATCTCCGGCCTTTCCGTGGCGAACACCCGCTCCAGGCGGGCGGCGTCGCGCACGTCGCACAGCACATCGCGGCGCGGCAGGGCGGGCCAGGCCTCGCCCAGCTCGCGATCGATGTGGAACAGATTGGCCTCGGCGGCGTCCAGCAGGGTCAGCTGGGCGGGGCCGCTGGCGGCGATCTGGCGGGCCAGTTCCGAGCCGATGCTGCCGCCGGCTCCGGTGACCAGCACCCGCCTGCCGGCCACCAGGGCGCGGACCGGTTCGGGATCCAGCCGCACCGGCGCGCGGCTGAGCAGTTCCTCGAGGCTGAGTTCGCGCAGAGCCGGACCGCCGGCCACGTCGACGAGGCCGCCTTGGCGGCGCAGCAGGCGCACGCCCTCGGTCTTCAGGCGGCCCAGGCGCTCGGTCCCGAAGGCGCTGAGCGGGCCGTCGGTCAGGAACAGCAGGGCCGACGGCTGCAGGCCGCCGTCGCGCAGCTGGGCCATGACCGCGTCGAAGTCGTCGATGGCGCCCAGAATGCACACCCCGCCCAGCTCGTCGCCGGTCTCGCGCGCCTGCGGGGTCAGCACGCCGACCGGGGCGTAGCGCTCGCCCAGGGCGGCCGGGGTGCGCAGGAAAGCCTCGGCCTCGTTGGCCGAGCCGACGATCAGCAGGCGCGGCAGGGCGGGCGAGGCGGGGGCGGGGCGCAGGCGGGTCAGGGCGTCGACCAGCGCCTTCTCGTGCACGGCGCGGCGCACGATCCGCAGTCCGGCCAGCAGGGCGGTCTGCAGCAGGAAGGCGACGGCCAGGGTGCGCAACCCGCCCGGCTGGCGCACGTCGGCCAGGCGGGCGATCAGGGCGAAGGTCAGGACCGACAGCAGCGCCGAGCGCGCCAGGCGCAGGCCGTCGCTGGCCGCGAAGAACCGCCAGGGCGAGCGCTCGACCCGGAACAGGATCTCGACCGCCAGGGCGGAGACCGCGAACAGGGCGGCCAGGGCCAGGGCGGAAGCGTCGGGCAGGGCGCCGGTGGCCAGGGCCTGGGCCAGCAGCATGGCCGCGAAGGCCAGCACCATGTGCGCCGCGATCTTGCCCATACGACCCATGAACGCTACTCCCGCCGCGGTCGCCGCGAACCGCCTCGCCCGGGACTTAGCACGCTCCGCGTGCGTCGTCGCCCGTTGAGGCGATCAGCCCCGCGCCAACGGCAGCAGCTGGACCACGTCCCCCACGCCCGCCGCCCCGGCGCCGGCCGGGCGCAGGACCAGGCAGTCGGCGCGGGAGAACACGCCGATCAGCGAGGAATCCTGGTCGGGGAAGGGCGTGACCCGGATCCGGCCGTCGGGGTCGACGACCCGCGCCGCGCGCATCCAGTGCTCGCGGGGGCCATTGGCGGGCAGGGGGGCGGCCAGGACGCCGGCCTCGATCGCCAGGGCCGGATCGGCGCCGGTCAGGGCGGCCAGCAGCGGACGCAGGAACAGCTCGGCGCAGACCAGGGCCGAGGCCGGGTTGCCCGGCAGGCCCAGGACGCGGCGGCCCCCCACACCGTCGGCCTCCAGGGTTCCGAACCAGGTCGGCTTGCCGGGACGCACGGCGATGGTCTGGACGCGCAAGGCCAGGCCCAGGGCGGCCAGGGCCGGCTTGACCAGATCGTGGTCGCCGACCGAGGCGCCGCCGACCGTGACCAGCAGGTCGAACGGGGCCTCGGCGACGGCGCGGGCGATGGCGTCCCGGTCGTCGGCCTGAGCTTTCAGCCGCGTCGCCTGGCCGCCCCAGGCCTCGACCAGCGCCGCCAGGGCGAAGGAGCCCGACTCGAAGATCTGGTCGGGGGCGGGCATGTAGCCGGGTGGCACCAGCTCGTCGCCGGTGGCCAGGATGGCGACGCGTGGCCGGATCGCGACGTCGAGGCTGGACCAGCCCGCCGCCGCGGCCAGGGCCAGGCGCCAGGCGTCCAGGCGCGCGCCTTCGGCCAGCAGGCGGTCGCCGGAGCGGAAGTCGCCGCCGGCCGGGCGGATGTTGCCGGGCGGCGGGTCGCGGTCGATCGTGAAGGCCACCGTCTCGCCGTCGCGCGCGGCGTTCTCCTGGATCACCACCAGGTCGGCGCCCGCCGGCACGGGGGCGCCGGTGAAGATCCGCACCGCCTGGCCGGCCTCGACGGGGCGGGCATAGGCCTGGCCCGCGGCGCTTTCGCCGGCGATCCGGAAGCGCGCCCCGGGGGCCAGGTCGGCGTGGCGGATCGCCCAGCCGTCCATGGCCGAGGCGGCGAACGGCGGCTGGTCGCGGTCGGCGACGACCGGGGCGGCCAGCACCCGCCCCAGGGCCCTGGCCAGGTCGACCGTCTCGACCCCCAATCGTCCGGCGCCGGCCAGCATCCGACCGCGCGCCGCCTCGACGGTCAGGTTCTTCAATTGAAGCTCGTCGCCCACACCCGCACTCCCGCTAGAGCCTTTTAGCCTCACATGGAATCATGTGAGGCGTCTAAAAAGGCTCTAAATCAAACATTTAGAGCGTGGCGGGCGCCGAAACCGCTCCACACTTTCGGCTGCCACGCTCTAGCATGAGCCATTTGTAACCCGCGTCGCGCGACCGCGCTGTTATGGTTTTCCGGAACCGCCCTGGAAATGACCTTGGGGAGATCTTCGTGACGACCAAGCGCGATCCCAACCGCGACGACGGCCTGCGTGGCTGGCTGAGGACCCTCCTGCTGACCCTGGCCATCGTGCTGGTCCCACGGGTGGTGCTGTGCCAGCCCTTCACCATCCCGTCAGGCTCGATGGAGCCCACCCTGCAGGTCGGCGACTACATCCTGGTCAGCAAGTATCCCTACGGCTGGAGCCGGCACTCGATTCCGTTCAGCCCGCCGCTGCCCGAGGGGCGGCTGCTGGGTCAGGCGCCCCAGCGCGGCGACATCGTGGTGTTCAAGAAGCCCAACGACGGCCGCACCGACATCATCAAGCGGCTGATCGGCCTGCCCGGCGACAAGGTCCAGGTGGTCGAGGGCGTGCTGCGCATCAACGACCGGCCGGTGCGCCGGGAATGGCTATCGACCTCGGTGGAAGCGCCGTTCGGCGAGGCGATCCCCGTCGGCCGGTTCAGGGAGACCCTGCCCGGCGGCAAGGCCTATCTCACCCACGGCTGGGGCTCGGGCACGCCGGGCGCCAACACCGGGGTTTATGTGGTGCCCAAGGGCTGCTTCTTCATGATGGGCGACAACCGCGATAACAGCCTGGACAGCCGCTTCGACGCCGGCGCGATCCCCAGCGGCCAGTCGGCCTGCGCCTGGGACAGCGCGCTGGACGCCTATCTGCCGCCGGAACTGGGCATGGGCTACGTGCCGGCCGACGACCTGGTGGGCCGCGCCGAGCTGGTGGCGCTGTCGTTCAAGCCGGGGGCGAGCGTGCTGAGGCCCTGGACCCTGGTGACCCACCTGCGGCCCGAGCGGACGTTCAAGCGGTTGGGGGCGTAGGATCCGACGAGGACAGGCGCATGCGCCTGTCCTCGTCAGTGATCACCCCACGAAGGCCCGCTCGATCACGAAGTCGCCCGGCTCGGCGTTGGAGCCTTCCGTCAGCCCGTGGGCCTCCAGCAGGGCGGCGGTGTCCTTGATCATCGCCATCGAGCCGCACAGCATGGCGCGGTCATGCTCGGGATCGAACCGGACCTGTTCGAGGCCGAGGTCGGCGAACAGCTTGCCGCTCTCGATCAGGTCGGTGAACCGGCCCTGGCGCTCGAACGGCTCGCGGGTGACGGTGGGATAGTAGACGAGCTGGGCCCTGGCCTCGTCGCCGACCAGCGGATCGTGGTGGATATCGGCGGTGAACAGGTCGCGATAGGCCAGTTCCTGCACCTCGCGCACCCCGTGGGCGACGATCACCTGCTCGAAGCGGCTGTAGGCGTCCGGGTCGCGGGCCACCGACAGCCAGGGCGCCAGGCCCGTGCCGGTGCCGAACAGGAACAGGCGCTTGCCGGGGCGGACCGCGTCCAGCACCAGGGTGCCGGTCGGCTTCTTGCCCAGCAGGACCTGGTCGCCTGCCTGGATCTGCTGCAGGCGCGAGGTCAGCGGGCCGTCGGGCACCTTGATCGAGAAGAACTCCAGCTCCTCGGCGAAGTGCGGCGAGCCGATCGAATAGGCGCGCAGGATCGGCTTCTTCTCGCCCAGCTCCTCGCGGGGCGGCAAACCGATCATCACGAACTCGCCCGAGCGGAAGCGGAAGCTAGCCGGGCGGGTGATGGCGAAGCTGAACAGGCGATCCGTCCAGTGCTTGACCCACAGCACGGTCTCGGTGTGCCAGGCGGCTTCCTTGACGGGCGCGGGAGCGGTGGTTTCGATGGCCGTCATAATGTGCGTTTCAAGTCCTGGACGCGCGGCGGACCGCGGAATTCTGAAGTGGCGTCGCCCCGGCCCAGAAGCGACTGCGTCTCATGTGAGCAGACCCGGCCCGATGTCAACTTTGGTGGTCTGAAAGGGCTTTGAGAAAATCTTCCGCAAAAGCGTCAAAATGGCGGACGCCTGTTTTTGAACCGTGTCAAAATTGTGATTGCCGCCTCCCCAAACGGGGCGCACTCTTCCTCTTGCTTCCACGCCAGAAGACGGCGCGGAGGCCAATGATACGGAGGAACGTATGCGGGTAAGGTTCGTAAAGGCCGCCGCGGCGGCCAGTCTGTTAGCGTTAAGCGTAGCTGCCTGCGGGCAGGAAACCGGCAATACCGGTCAAAAGGCTCAAACGGTCTCTCTCGAAGGCAAGGCGGTCACCGCCTCCGGCTGCGTGCGGCCGGTGGAATCGACGTCCTGCCTGGTGGTTCGCGGCCCCGGCGGCGGCTACTACGACGTCAGCGGCGCCAGTCCGGCCCCCGACCCCACCAAGGGCGTGGCCATCTCCCTTCAAGGGCGCGACCTGGGTGAGAACACCCAGTGCGGCCGCAAGCTCGCGGACGTGAAGTGGTCGTACCTGAACATCCAATGCGCCGCCCTGACCCCGGCGGCCGCGCCGGAAGCGGAAAAGGCCGGCTGACGACTCAGGCTTCGCCGGAGCCCGGATCCGTCCGGGTCTTCGGCGAGTCCGAGCTGCCCTCCGCGCCCGGAGGCTCCGTCGCGGGACGAGGCGGCTTGCCGCCTTGGGCGGGACGCTGGTTCTCGTTCTCCACCTCGCGGTTGGACGGTCGGTCCTGGCTGCCGGATGTCGGGCTGTCGGATATCGGCATGGGCGTCTCCTTTGGGGGCGTCTCCTTGGGGCGTCGCCGCACGGGCCCGTGACGGTCGCCAAGGCCAAACGCGCCGCGCCGGCGGCCGATCCTTCCGGACGTGCGGATCCGAAGCGCCCGGACCGGGCCCCCGAAGCTGGCCGAAGAACCGGCCCGAACCTGAAAGCGCGCGAACCTGGGCGGCCGAATGCGCGGATCGTGCTCCGGCCGCTTGCCGGGCTCGAACGACCCTGCTAAACGACGCGGCTCTGGCGATGAGACCAACGCGCTGGCGGGCTTCAAAGAGCCTACCGGCGCGATGTTCATTGTCGGAAAGCCGGAATCTCCGCTAAGGGGATCGCGGTTCCGCAGGAGTGTAGCTCAGCTGGT
>Ga0209758_1001622_pt1 | contig 25624 bp, 26 predicted proteins | sample AraplaMF_Col_mMF_FD_184258 | JGI IMG/M metagenome (GOLD analysis project Ga0209758, IMG submission 184258) | Arabidopsis root microbial communities from the University of North Carolina, USA - plate scrape MF_Col_mMF (SPAdes) (version 2) | ecosystem: Host-associated > Plants > Roots > Endosphere...
CCTGTCTGCAGCAGAACACGCCGCAGCTCTCGAGCGGGTGTCGAGCAGTGTTTCAGTCCAACAATCAGGCGCCGCCGCAGCAGCAGGCTCCGCGCAATCGCGCCATGCCGTCGCCGCGCTACAACTCCGCGCCGCCGCCTGCCGCTGCGCCATCATCTCCGCGGCCCTATGACGAAGACGATTAGCGCGCTCTATTGAACCGTGCCGAGTTGATGGCGCGTGCGATGTTTGCTGCACTCGTGACAGTTTCGTGACAGCGCCTTGGTCGCGCGGAGCCGTCGGCGATCCAAGGCCATTTCTATTGATCTTGCGAGGTGCGAACACGCGAAGCCGCGCGAGCAAAGCGCGCTGTCCGCTTTGATCGTCGTGGCGTCGAACCCATTTCGGGCAAGATTCGTTATAATTGTTTGTATGCATCGATACACGCAACTGTTGTATGTTTATTAATGGTTGTATTGGCAAGAAGGCACCCGGAAATGCTGGAATGCCGGAATGCCAAACAACGACAGTCTTGGGTGGGATCGTTCGGAACTGGCTCACGGAACCGCGAATGCTGCGGATGACACTGCAGTTTCGCTACGATTGTTCCGCTTGAACTGGATCATTGTCGCGCTCGTCCTGAGCGTCTTTGCGCTGGGGCTTCTACTGACGGATTTTCGCATCCGGCCTAGCGGCTACCTCGTCTTTCTGGGAATGGCCGGCCTCTACGGCTATTTTGGATTTCGCAACGTGCGATCCGGGTCGAGGAATCCGCGGATCTTTGCCATCCTCTTCATGCTTGCGCAGATCGTCCTGCTGCTCCTGCTGCTGACGTCGATCGGCTACATGGCGGCTGCCGCCAATCTCCCGATGCAGGAAGCAGGGCTGCTTGCGGCGGATCGCATGCTCGGGTTCGACTTCCGGGCCTATGTCAGCTTCGCGAACGACCGGCCGGGGGTGCTCCGTGCGTTCGTGTTCACCTACGATTCCCTTCACAGGCAATTGCTCGGCCTCATCATCCTTCTCCCCTTGCTCGGCTTTCATCGCCGGGCGGCGGAGTTCGTGCTGGCCTTTGCCATGACGCTGATTGCCGCGACCATCATTTCCACGCTCGTTCCGGCCATCGGCGCCTATGGAGCTCTCGGGCTCGTGCAGGCGGATCATCCGAATATCGAGCCGATCTGCTATTACGCGACCCTGCACGAGCTTCCGCTGGTACGCGATGGCACCACCAGGATTCTCGATGCGTTCAACCTCGGTCCGATCCTGACCTTCCCGAGTTTTCATGCCATATGCGCGGTGCTCTACAGCTGGGCCATGTGGCCGGTGCGCTGGCTGAGAGCCTTCGGGCTCCTGTGGAACGGCGTCATGCTGACCGCAACGCCGGTCGGCGGGGGACACTTCTTCGCCGACCTCGTCGCCGGAATCATCATCGCATTGGTCGCGATCTATCTGGTCCGCCGTCTCGGGATGCATCTCGCGCGCAGTGCGCGGCCCGTGCGGCCGACATTGCTGCAGCCCGCGCAGCCGGCAATCGCGGGTGCGCAGTAGCTATTTCGCCCCAGCGCGGAGCGAGGGGAGAGCCGGCGTGGCCGCGTCTTACGGCCTGTGCTCGCAGACGTCGACCCATTCGGCCGCGGTCAGCTCGGCCATGCGGTCGGGCGTGATGCGCACGGCGCTGTGGGTCGAGCCCGCGGCCGGCACCACCACGTCGAACGCCTTCAGCGACATGTCGCAATAGACCGGCAGCGGCGACTTCAGTCCGAACGGACAGACGCCGCCGACCTCGTGGCCGGTGATCTCGGCGACTTCCTCCAGCCCCAGCATCTTCGGCTTGCCGCCGAACTGCGCCTTCACCTTCTTGTTGTCCATGCGCGAGGTGCCGGCGGCGACGATCAGGATCACGCGCTCGCCGATCCGCAAGGACAGCGTCTTGGCGATCCGGCCGGGCTCGACGCCATAGGCCTCGGCGGCCAGCGTCACGGTCGCGGAGCTGATCGGAGATTCGATGACGGAGATGTCGGGGGCATTCTCGGCGAAGAAGGCGCGAACGGATTCCAGGCTCATTCACAACTCACGGGCGGCGGCAATCCCTGGGGTCATCCCTGGATGATACCTGGCAGCTCGGACAGCGCGCGGACGCGGTGGTCCGGCGCAAAGCCAAGCTCGTCCATCTGGGTGCGGATCGCCTTGAACATGGTCAGCGGTGCCACGAGTTCGTTCTCGACGCAAGCCAGCACCATCGCCTCCGGCGTCACCCGCTCGATCCAGGCGACGTTGAGGCCGAATGACTTTGCACCGGCGACGTCCCAGGGATTGGACGAGACGAACAGAACCTCGTTCGGCGCGGTGCCCAATGTCTCGCCGATCAGCTCATAGGCTTGCGGCGACGGTTTGAACACCTTCTTCGCATCGATGCTGATGGTGGCGTCGAGCAGGCGGTCGAGAGCGGTGTTGCGCACGAGCGCGTCCAGCATCTCCGGGCTGCCGTTGGAGAGGATGGCGAGCTTGCGCGGCTTCAGGGCCGCGAGCGCGCTCGTTGCGTCCGGATAGAGATCGAGATGCAGGTACTTCTCGATCACGCGCTCGAATGCGGCGTTGTCATAAGCGAGCCCGAGCATGCGCAGCGTATAGGCCAGCGAGTCGCGCGTGACGGCGGTGAAATCCTGGTAGCGCCGCATCAGCGAGCGCAGCCAGGTGTATTCGAGCTGCTTGATGCGCCAGACCTGCGTGATGATCTCGCCATAGCCCGGAAACGCATCCTCGGTGACGTCGGCGACCGACTGGATGTCGTAGAGCGTCCCGTAGGCGTCGAAGACGACGGCTTTGGTGCTCATTGGTTGTCCTTCCCGGCCGTTGTGGTTCGCAAGAACTCCGATTGGGGAGTGCGCATCATCGCTAGCTTACCAAGGAACGACGGAAGTCTACCACTGCAACCGTGACCGGCGGCTCCCGGCTGAAAGCGGAACTCGCAGCGAACGCTATTTACGGCGAAACGAGTCCAGCAACCCCTCTATGATCTTGCGACCGTTAATGCGGGTTTTCTTGGGGTCGGACGACGTTGGAAGCTTGATCGACAGCTCGCAAATGACCGCGTCAAGCATGTGTCCGAGCAGATCTATGTCATCGAAGACCAGCTCGCCTTCGCGCTTGAGCGCCCTCAGCGTCGCCTTCAGAAGCGCCATCGGGTACTGCTCTTCGATCTCTGCGAAGCGGGCATTGCCCAGAACGACCGGCGCTTCTTGAACCACAATGCGCGCGTAAGCGGGCTCGATCGAAGCATCCAGATATGCGTCGATGCCGGTGTAGAGCCGCTCCCATATTTTCGACTTCCGCTCGGAAATCTCCTGCACGCGTGCCGCGGCGTCCGATTGAAGCGAAACGACGACGGCGTCGAACAGAGCCTTCTTGTCCTCGAAGTGGTGATAGAACGCACCGCGCGTCACTCTCGCAGCTCTCGAAATCGCCTCGATCCCCGCGGCCTGATAGCCCTCCCGGGCGAATGTTTCCCGCCCGGAAGCAAGCAGCGCTTGCCGGGTTGCCTCCGCATATTCCTCACGGCGCGTTCGTTGGTCATCAGGAGCCTTGTGCATGGCCAACTTACATACCGCTTGACATAAAACATGCAAATTGAATATAACATACTTATGGTATGTGAAATTCAGTTGGTATGTTGAATCGGAGGATGCTGCCTTGGATGGAGACCGGATGCTCGAACTCGCTCAGGGTTTGGCTGTTGCCAAGAGTCGGCAGGACGTTGCCTCTGCTCTTGCCTTTCTTGACCGCGACATGGTGCTCGAAGGGCCCGCGTTCGGCACACGTGCAAAGGGGCTTGCGGAAAACGAGGCGGCGCTGGCGCGGTTTTTCAAGTCTTTCCCGGATTACAACGTCGTGCTGTCCGGCCACGCCAACGACGCCGAGACGCTGGTCTGCTGGGGCCAGGCGCGAATGACCATGACGGGAGACCGCTTTGGGGTCACTCCCAACGGAAAGCGCGCGGAGCTTCCGGTCTTCATCCGCTTCACCTTTCGTAATGACCTCATTGCGAGCGAATACTTCTTCTTCGATCTCTCGGCCCTGTGCGCGCAGTCGGGGGTCTCGACCGATCAGGTCCGCCAGAAGCTCTTTGGCGAAGTTCTCTAGTCGTCTGAAGGAGCAACACACGTTTACGCAATGGAGAGTGACACGATGGATCCGCGCATAAAACCTGTTGCCGATATCAAGACGGTGCCGCTGTTCGACATCGTTGTTGATCTCAACCCCCGTGTTTCCTTTGGTGAGACGCCGGTTGGCAGGCGGGTGCTGTTCGGCGCCGCGGGGGGATCGTTTGTCGGAGAGCGCGTGCGCGGCGAAGTACTTGCCGGCGGCGGCGACTGGGCTCTCTTCCGGCCCAACGGAGAGATGGCGCTCGACGTGCGTCTGACCTTGCGTACTGACGACAACGAACTGATCTACATGACATATGGCGGACGCTGGATCACGCCGCCAGAACTGAAGGCCGACATGGCCGATCCCGCCAAGCGCTACACGGTCGATCCCTCACGCTACTATTTTCGTACGCAACCGTTGTTCGAAACAGGCTCGTCCTCCTACGCTTGGATGAATGACATCGTGTGCGTCGGAACCGGATATCTCGTCGAGGGCGCGGTGGCCTACAAGATCTTTCAGGTTGTCTGACGTGACAGCAAGCGAGGGCTCGAGATCCCATTCTCCCGACTTCAACTTGTCGCAGAGACTCGCGGCGGAGGGAATCGGGACCTGTTTTCTGCTGATGGCGGTGGTGGGCTCCGGCATTCTCGGAGCCCGGCTGGCAAGCGGCAATACGGCTGTCGCGCTCATTGGCAATGCACTGGCGACGGCCGCGGCGCTATATGCACTGATTGAATGGTTGAGCCCCGTGTCGGGAGCGCATTTCAATCCTCTGGTCACTGCCGCGCTCGTCATCAGAGGCGATTTGCCGCTTCGAATGGGGGCTTCATACGTCCCTGTTCAACTCGTGGGCGCCTTGTTGGGAGTGGGGGTGGCGAATGCAATGTTTGCAGCACCGGTCTTTTCCTTGTCGGTCAACGATCGAAGCGGCTTTTCCAATTTATTGAGCGAGTTCGTCTCTACATTCGGACTGCTGGGAGCGGTATGGGTTTGCTCACGGCTTCGTCCGGCGTCGGTCGCCGGCGTCGTCGCCGCTTACATCGGCGGCGCCTTCTGGTTTACAGCGACCGACTTTGCCAATCCAGCGGTGACCATCGCACGCGCTTTCACCGACTCATTCGCAGGCATAAGGCCACAGGATGTTCTCGGCTTCATCGCAGCGGAGGTCATCGGTGCAGGGGCCGCCATCGTCGTCTTTCGCTGGTTGTTGCCCGCACGAGCTGCGGTTCGAGATTTGAGGCAAATCTAATCTATGCTTCCAGGGAAGAGCCGATCGAAGGTGTTGGCATGGACGGAGCCGACCTAGGGCGGCTTCACCCTTCTCGAGCACGGGCGTGATGGGAACGCCGCAGTTCAGCATCTACAGCGCGACCAAGGCTGCGATCCGCAATCTCGCGCGGAGCTGGGCGCTCGATCTGCGCGGCACCGGCATCCGCGTCAACGTGCTGTCGCCGGGACCGACCAAGACGGAGCTGGCGCTGGAAGTGGTCGGCGAGGAAGCGTTCGATGCGCTCGGAGGCGCCACGCCCATCGGACGCGTGGGCGATCCGTCCGAGACCGGGGCAGTGGCCGCGTTCCTGGCGTCGTCGGACAGCAGCTACATGACCGGCGGCGAGGTCTTCGTCGACGGCGGCCTCGCGCAAGTCTGACGTCTTGAGCGTGAGGGCTTCGGTCGCGCGATCGAAGCCCTCGATGCGCGGCGATATTGGCCATTCTCTGATTTCACGCAAACTGGCCCTGCCGTCGCGACAAGGCTGGAACCTCTCTCAACAAATCGTCATCCCATCGACCCTGGCGTAGCGGATTGACACTGCCGCCCGGCAGGCGTTTTATTCGGGGCACGGGGGTTTGCGATCTCCCCGTGAGGCGACATGCCCAAGTATCGCGTCCTGGTCACCAAGGACGCCGCATGTCTTCTTCCTCGATCTCATCACACCAATTGTCCCGTCATATTGGCGCCGTCAGCGCGCCGACCCTTGTCGATCTTCGTATCGACGAGGACCGCGCGGCTATTTGCGTGCGCGACAGGACAACGAACACCAAACAGCAAGTGAGCACACGGGGCACATTGGGGGCGACGATTACGTGGAGGACGTCATGACCACGGATACAGACCGCCGAGACTTCATCAGGGGCGTGGGTGTCGTCGCAGCATCGACAGCGATGCTCGCGGGGACGCAAGCCCTTGCGCAAGCCAATCAGCCAACAGGAGCCAAGCCAATGACATATCAGCCCAAGCCGATGCCGTTCGATCCGAAATCCATTACGGGAATCTCGGAGAAGGTGCTCGTCAGCCATTATGAGAATAACTATGTCGGCGCCGTCAAGCGGCTCAACGCGATCGGCACGCAGCTCGCCGAGCTCGACTTCGCGAAGGCTCCGAATTTCATCATCAACGGCCTGAAGCGCGAGGAGCTCGTCGCGTCGAATTCGATGATCCTCCATGAGATCTATTTCGACGGACTCGGCGGTGCCGGCAGACCGAGCGTTGCACTCGCCGACGCGATCGCGCGCGATTTCGGTAGCATGGAACGGTGGCGCGCCGAGTTCTCCGCTATGGGCAAGGCCGAAGGCGGCGGCTCCGGTTGGGTGATCCTTTCCTACTCGCCGCGCGACAAGCGGCTGGTCAACCAGTGGGCCGCCGACCACACGACGACACTGGCTGGCGGTCGCCCCGTGCTGGTACTCGATATGTATGAGCACGCCTATCACATGGACTACGGCGCCGCGGCCGCGAAGTATGTCGATATCTACATGGAAGCGATCAAATGGGACAACGCCGCAGCACTGTACGATCAATACAGGCGGGAAGCCTAGACGTCGTGAAAAGAATGAGCCTGGCGCTGTTGGGAGCGGCGCTGCTCCTATTGTCGGCGGGAGGAAATGCGATGGCGGAAACTGTCAATTTTGACAACGCAGCAACCGGCGCAGCGCCCGAAGGCTGGACGCTGACGATGACCGGTCGTGGGCAGCCCAAATGGACGATCGAGGCGGAGGCGACGGCGCCAAGCAAGCCGAACGTCTTGAAACAATCCGGTCACGCGACGTTTCCGGTGGCGCTCAAGAGCGGCACCAACATCCAGGACGGGTTCATCGAGGTGAAGTTCAAGGCAATCGCAGGCTCCGAGGACCGTGCGGCCGGTCTTGTCTGGCGCGCAAAGGATGCCGACAATTACTATGTCGTGCGGGCCAACGCGCTTGAAGACAATGTCGTGCTCTACAAGACGATCAAAGGCGTTCGCAGTGCGCTCGATATCGTCGGCCGGAAAGGCGGCTATGGTGTCAAGGTATCGGTGCCATCAGATCAATGGCATACGCTACGTTGCGAATTCGCGGGAACGCTGTTCAAGGTGACGTATGACGGCAAGCCGATGTTCGAGGTCGAGGACGCGTCGATCAGGGAGGCCGGCATGATTGGCTTGTGGACCAAGGCCGACAGTGTCACCGTGTTCGACGACCTGACATACGGTGCGCTGAACTAGGTTATCGTCGGCGCCGATCACGTCGGAGACACCATGCTCGCGCGAAATCTGCTTGCGACCACTGTTCTGTTGACGCTCGCGTACCCGGCAACGGCGCAGGAGCCGCTGACGACCTACAAATCCCTCAGTCCCGAGCTGGCGCTCGACCTGGCCCGGGCATCGCTTGGCGATTGCCGATCGCGCGGGTATCAGGTCGCCGTCGCGGTCGTCGATCGCTTTGGGGTGACGCAGGTGATCCTTCGTGACAGGTTCGCAGGCGCGCACACCGTTGCAACGGCCTCGGGCAAGGCGTGGACCGCAGCAACATTCCGTACCAGCACCACCGAACTCAATGCCGTCAGCCAACCCGGCATGATGCAGGCCGGTATCCGCAATCTCCCCGGCACGGTCATTATCGGTGGCGGATTGATTGTCGAAGCGGGCGGCTCGCTGGTCGGAGCCGTCGGTGTGTCCGGAGCGCCCGGCGGTGATGCCGACGAGGCCTGCGCCAGGGCCGGAATCGACGCCATACGCGACAAGCTGGAGTTTTAGCGGGGCATTGTATTGCCCCGCCACAGCGACTCCAGTCGCACCTAGATCCCCAGCAGCTTCCTTGCGTTGGCCTTCAGCACCTTCGGGCGGATCTCGTCGCGGATCTCGATCTTGGCGAAGTCCGACAGCCAGCGGTCCGGCGTGATCACCGGCCAGTCCGAGCCGAACAGCATCTTGTCCTGCAGGATCGAGTTGATGTAGCGCACCAGGATCGGCGGGAAGTACTTTGGCGACCAGCCCGACAGGTCGATGTAGACGTTGGGCTTGTGGGTTGCGACCGACAGCGCCTCTTCCTGCCAGGGGAAGGAGGGGTGGGCGAGGATGATCTTGAGGTCGGGGAAATCGGCCGCGACGTCGTCCATGTACATCGGGTTGGAATATTTCAGCCGCATGCCCATGCCGCCCGGCATGCCCGAGCCGACGCCGGTCTGGCCGGTGTGGAACAGCGCGATCGCGCCGCCATTGTTGATCTCTTCATAGAGCGGATAGGCCATGCGGTCGTTGGCGTAGAAGCCCTGCATGGTCGGGTGGAATTTGAAGCCGCGCACGCCGTATTCCTCGATTAGCTTGCGTGCTTCGCGCACCCCCAACTTGCCCTTGTGCGGGTCGATCGAGACGAATGGGATGAGGACGTCGAGATGGTCGGAGGCGATCTCCAGCATCTCTTCGTTCTTGTAGCGGCGGAAGCCGGTCTCGCGCTCGGCATCGACCGGGAAGATCACCGCGGCGATGTTCTTGGAGCGATAGTAGGCCGCGGTCTCCGGCACGGTCGGCGGATGCTTGTGCGGCGACTTGAAGTACTCCGCCATCTGCGCCTGGAAATCGTCATAGCCGTCGTCGGGATGGGTGCCGCAGGGCTCCTCGGCATGGGTGTGGATGTCGATGGCGACGACTTTGTCGATATCCGGCAGCTTCATCTTCGGCATGGTGTCCTCCCGACGTGTTGCCAAATTGATTATATGATATAACGAATTTGGCAAGCGCCGCCGGCGGGAAAACCGCTGGCTATGAAAGTCTTTGCTGTGAGCGGCCGCGCACGCGCAGATCGGGCCGATCCGGCCGCTTCTACTGTGCATGGGGTTGTTTTCGCGATTTTGCCGGGGTGGAACCGGCCGGTTAACATTGACATGACCTGCCGCCATGCCTTAAGAACCGCCGCATCCCGGGCGGCCGGTCCGCCAGCGGGAAAGATCTCATTTTGCCACATTCGCGCGTGCCGAAACGGTAGTGCCGAACACGGCCTTTCGAACGTTCAGGATTCTGCCATGAAGGTCCGTAACTCGTTGAAGTCGCTGCGCGGTCGCCATCGCGCCAACCGCCTGGTCCGCCGCAAGGGCCGGGTCTATGTGATCAACAAGGTGCAGCGCCGCTTCAAGGCTCGCCAGGGCTGATCAGCTCAAGCTGATCTCTGCCCTCGCGGTCGCCTTCGCGCACCCCGAAAGACCACGGTCTCACACGAGTTTGACGCCGCCTTTGCTTTGCAAGGGCGGCTTTGCGCGTTTAGACTTTCACCATGGCAGTGAGATTCCGTTTCGCGCGCACTTTATGTCTGGCCCTCGTGCTGGGGACCGCCGGGCTGGCTCCGGCCCTGGCCCAGCCGATTGAGCCGCCGTCTCCCCCGGGCAAGCAGAAGAAGCTGCCGGAGGCGCCGTCGAAGCTGCCCAAGGTCGACCGCAGCAAGAATCTCGATTTCCTGTTCGGCGCGCTGAAGGCGGCGCCGGACGAGGCCAGCGCCAAGCACGTCGAGGCACGGATCTGGGCGATCTGGCTGCAGACCCCGAGCGACACCGCGGCGCTTTTGATGCAGCGGGCCAAGACCGCGGTCGACGCGCAGAAGATCGAGATCGCGATCAAGCTGCTGGATGCCGTGATCAAGCTCCGGCCCGATTACATCGAGGCCTGGAACCGGCGCGCGACGCTCTATTACATGCAGAACGATTACGGCCGCTCGCTCGCCGACATCCGCGAGGTGCTGATCCGCGAGCCCCGCCATTTCGGCGCGCTTGCAGGGCTCGGCATGATCATGCAGGAGGTCGGCGACGAGAAGCGTGCGCTCGAGGCCTACCGCAAGGCGCTCGCCGTCAACCCGCATCTCGAGAAGATCCCCGACCAGGTCAAGGCGCTGACCGAGAAGGTCGAGGGCCGCGACATCTAGCCCAAAACTCGATCCGTTCTTGAGCGAATGCGGCGCCCCTCGATTAACCACGATGGCAAGCGCGGCGTTTTGAGGGCTATTGCGGGCACGCGCGCGGGCCTACCTGCATCGCAGGAGCAAAGCCATGAAGCGTTTGATCTTTGCGGGTAGCTTGCTGCTCGCGTCGGGGACGATGAGCCTCGCCGACGGATTGTTCTGGGTGGTCGGCAACCGCGCCACCGGCAAATGCAACATCGTGACCAGCAATCCGGTCATCAACGGCGATATCTGGTTCGGCGACGGTCCCTACAAGTCCATGGCCGATGCCAAGCTTGCCCGTTCGACGATCCGCGCCTGTCCGCCGGTCGCACCCGACGAGGACAAGGACGAGGACAGCTCGGACTAGTCGCCGGCTGCACGTTAATGCAGGGCGCTCCCGCCGCGCTCGGCGAGGCCGCGATCGGCCACTGCTGCGTAAGCCTTCGCAAGCTCGGTCTCGAGGTGCTCGTTGATGAGGAGCAACGCGCGCACGGCACCGCGCAGGTCGCCGTTGCAGCTCGCCACGATCTCGTCGATCGCGGTGTCGTTGGATCTGATGCTCATCGATATTCTCCGGTTCAAATCAGGACAAATCCTGCCGGCCTCTCCCGCATTTCCCGAGGTTGCGGGGAGGATCGGCGCCCACCCGCATGTAAGAGGCGGAACCGACCGTGGCGATTATAAGGAAACCGCGATGACGGCTCCATGAAGCTGTTCCGAAGCTTGCGTGCAAACAAGAAAAACGTTGATTCCATTGATCTTTTTCCGCCCGCAATTATGCACATATCCACAGCCCCTCATTTCCGGTGGAAGTGCCGGTGAGCCTCGGGCGAAACTGCCCTGCGCCACATTCGTAGTTCTGAAGTGCCCTGGATTGCCCGGATTCTCTCCATGCTCGTGATCTCAGTCGTGACGGCGCTGGTCCTGCTGGCGCTGGCCACGCAGGCTGGCGTCGTGGCCGTGCAGCGTGCCTTTCCGCCGCAGGGCCGCATGGTCGAGGTCGACGGCGCGAGCCTTCACATCGTCGACATCGGTCCGCGCGATTCCGGCCTGCCGATCGTGATGCTGCACGGCGCAAGCTCCAATCTCGAAGCGATGCGGCGCCCGCTCGGCGATCTCCTCGCCAAGAACCACCGCGTCATCCTGATCGACCGTCCCGGCCATGGCTGGAGCACGCGTGCGCGGCGCCGGGATTCGACGCCGCAGGTGCAGGCCCGGATGATCGACGAGGCGCTTGGCAAGCTCGGGATCGCGCGCGCGGTCTTCGTCGTGCATTCCTGGAGCGGTGCGCTCGGCGCGCGCCTCGCACTCGATCATCCCTCCCGCGTCGCCGGGCTTGTAATGCTAGCGCCCGTCACCCATCCCTGGCGCGGCGGCGTCGGGCGCTACAACGAGCTCATCGCAACGCCCGTGATCGGCCCGCTGCTCGCCTACACCATCACGCTGCCGCTCGGCTATTTCGTCACCGAAGCCGGAGCGCGCAACGTGTTCCTGCCGCAGACGATGCCGGATGGTTTCGTGCAGGACTCCGCGACGCCGCTGTTGCTGCGCCCGCGGGAGTTCATCGCCAATGCCTATGATCTGGTGACGCTGAAGGAGGCCGTCGCCGCGCAAGTGGCGCGCTATGGCGAGATCACCGCGCCGGTCACGATCATCGCCGGCGAGCCCGACAAGACGGTGAAGACTGCCATCCACGCGCGCCCGTTCGCCGCGACCGTGCCGAATGCAAAGCTGATCGTGTTGCCCGATCTCGGCCACATGGTGCAGAACGCCGTGCCGGATCTCGTCAAGTCGGAGATCGAGACGATGATCGGGAAGATCGCGCCGGCGCAGGCCGCCGCCGACTAGAGCGTTGTCGGGCGAAGCGGATGCCGCCTCGCGCGACGAAAACGCGTCAAACAAAAAGCCGGAGCTTCGGTTCTGATCCAGTCAGAACCGAAGCTCCGGCGGTCGCCGCTTGCGCGCTTACTGCTTGATCTTCCCGTCCTTGTCGAACTGCGCGATGAAGGCCCAGAGGTTGTTGACCTCGTTCTCGTTCTTGATGCCGGCGAACGCCATCTTGGTGCCGGGGATCTTGGCCTTGGGGTCCTTGATGTATTCCTTGAACGTGGCTTCGTCCCAGGTGATGCCGGAATTCTTGTTCGCGTCCGAATAATTGTAGTCCGGCGCGGTGCCCGATTTGCGGCCGTTGAGGCCGTTGAGCTCGGGGCCGACCTTGTTCTTGGCGCCTTCGCCGATCGCATGGCAGGCCAGGCATTTGTTGAATGACGATTTGCCGGCCGCGACATCCTGCGCCATCGCGGCGGGTGCGGTGGCAGTCACGGTGAGGATCATCAGTGCGCCAAAAGTCAGTTTTGTCATCGGGTGCTCTTCGTCTCTTCCCTGGTGGGTCTGGCTTGTTCAGTGTCCTTGCCTGGTCGGCAGTCGTCGAACCCGCCGGTTTTGGCAGGCCCGCCCGGCTTGGACAAGCCACGAAACCATGACAGGTTTCATCATTTCCTACTTGTCCCAGAGCGAACTGGCCGAAGATCGCTGCTCCGACTTTCGGATGGCCTACCCAAACAGGCGCGGACGTGATTGATTTGCCGTGATAAATCGACCGTTCGCCACGACTGGAAAGATAGTTCTAAAGGATCTGACATGGCCATCATGATGCCTGCGAGTGACCAGGCAGTGCTCGCGCGCCGCGCTGAGATCGTGGCTGCATTGCGCGCAATCGTGCCCGGCGAAGGCGTGATCGACAGCGCAGCCGAGATGCGGGCCTATGAATCGGACGGGCTGACCGCCTACCGGCAGCCGCCGATGGTCGTGGTCCTGCCCGATACGACCGAACAGGTCTCGCTGATCCTGAAATATTGTGCCGCACACGGCATCAAGGTGGTGCCGCGCGGCTCCGGCACATCGCTGTCAGGCGGCGCGCTGCCGCTCGAGGACGGCGTGCTGCTGGGTCTCGGCAAGTTCAAGCGCATCCGCGAGATCGATTTCGACAACCGCGCCGTCGTCACCGAGCCCGGCGTCACCAACCTTGCGATCAGCCAGGCGGTCGCGCATGCCGGCTTCTATTACGCCCCCGATCCGTCCTCGCAGATCGCCTGCTCGATCGGCGGCAATGTCGCGGAGAATTCCGGCGGCGTGCATTGCCTGAAATACGGCATGACCACCAACAACGTGCTCGGCTGCGAGATCGTGCTGATGAGCGGCGAGATCCTGCGCATCGGCGGCAAATCCGCCGAGAACGCCGGCTACGATCTGATGGGCGTCATCACCGGCTCGGAAGGCCTGCTCGGCGTCATCACCGAGATCACGGTGCGCATCTTGCAGAAGCCGGAGACGGCGCGCGCGCTGATGGTCGGCTTCGCAGAGGTCGAGGCGGCGGGCGAATGCGTGGCGCGCATCATCGGCGCCGGCATCATTCCCGGCGGCATGGAGATGATGGACAAGCCAGCGATCCACGCCGCCGAGGCCTTCGTCCATGCCGGCTATCCGCTCGACGTCGACGCGCTGCTCATCATCGAGCTCGACGGTCCCAAGATCGAGGTGGACGAGCTGATCACACGCGTCGAGACCATCGCCAGAGGATGCGGCTCGGTGACGCTGCAGATATCCAACTCGGAAGCCGAGCGAAACCTGTTCTGGGCCGGCCGCAAGGCCGCGTTCCCCGCGGTGGGGCGCATCTCGCCCGATTATCTCTGCATGGACGGCACCATTCCGCGCGGCGCGCTGCCGAAGGCGCTGGCCCGCATTCGCGAGCTCGGCGAAAAATATCAGCTCGGCTGCGCCAACGTATTCCACGCCGGCGACGGCAATCTGCATCCGCTGATCCTCTACGATGCCAACAAGCCCGGCGAGATCGAGCGCGCCGAAGCATTCGGCGCCGACATCCTGCGCGCCTGCGTCGAATTCGGCGGCGTGCTCACCGGCGAGCACGGCGTCGGCATCGAGAAGCGCGATCTCATGGGCGACATGTTCACCGAGATCGACCTCAACCAGCAGCAGCGCCTGAAATGCGCCTTCGACGCGCAGGGCCTGCTCAATCCCGGAAAAGTGTTCCCGACCCTGCACCGCTGTGCCGAACTCGGCCGGATGCACGTCCATGCCGGCAAGCTGGCGTTCCCGGATCTGCCGCGGTTCTAGAAGTAAGTGGCGTCTGATTGCGACGGTCCACTTCCCCTCTCCCCCTGTGGGAGAGAGTGGCTCGCCGCAGAGCGGCGAGACGGGTGAGGGGTCTTTCTCCACGAGTCGAAGTGAAAGCTGTGGAGATAACCCCTCATCCGGCGCTTCGCGCCACCTTCTCCCGCAAGGGGAGAAGGAAGAGCACTTACAGCAGTCCGTATTGCGCCCGCTCACGCTTCGCCAGCAGCGGCAGGGCCTGGCCGGCGATCAAGGTCTTGAAATGTGCGCTCTCCTGGTGCGCTTTGAAGGCGGCCTCGTCGCGGAACAGCTCGTAGAACAGGAACTGGGCCGGATTGTCTTTGTTGCGCGAGATCAGGAACAGCTTGACGCCGTCCTCGCGTTGCGCCTCCGGCAGGAAGCGGTCGAGGATCCCTGCGACCCTGTCGGCCTCATCGGGCTTCGCCTCCCATTGCGCGACGACGAGCAGGCCGCCGCCGTCGACGGCGTCGCTGAGGGATTTCTGCGTGGCATAGTGATTCATCGTGCTTCCTCCTTGCTGCTGGGCTTGAGATGACGCCGCCGTCCATGGCGAAAGATAGATCGCCAGCACGGCGCCGAAGGCCCTGATGACTGACCTGCGGCTGAACGCTTCGTGGGTACGCGGCGCCGGCCGCGCCTTGATCGATCGCTTCATGTCCGTCTCCATCGGTTGGTCTCATTGCGATCGGCGCAGACTTGTAGCGGTGGCCTGCCGGCTTTGGTTCGCCGGTGATCGAAGTGTCGATGTCGTGAACGCTTCGATCATGATCGAAGCGTTGCTGTCGCGCGACAGGTTGCCGGGCGAGCGGAAGCGACTACCGGACGTCACGCCGCATTTGATTTTGGCGGCGAATTTCGCTACCGGCTTTTCCCGTGGATACGCTCAGGGTCAGAGACGCCAAAGACGTCGAAGAGGTGGTGCGCGCGGCGATTGCCAACGAGCAGCCGCTCGAGATCATCGGTCATGGCAGCAAGCGCAGCATCGGCCACGCAATGGCGACCAACGCCGTGCTCGACGTCTCCGCGCTGAACGCCGTCACCTCCTATGAGCCCAACGAGCTGATCATCACACTCCAGGCCGGGGCGCCGCTCGCCGACGTGCTGTCGTTGATCGACGCCAAGAACCAGCAATTTGCCTTCGAGCCTGTCAACACCGCACCGCTGCTCGGCACGCCCGCGCTCGGGACGATCGGCGGCATGATCGCGGCCGGGCTGGCCGGGCCCCGCCGCATCAGGGCGGGCGGGGCGCGCGACCACCTCCTGGGGGCGCACGCCGTCTCGGGTTTCGGTGACAGCTTCAAGACCGGTGGCAAGGTGGTGAAGAACGTCACCGGCTACGACCTTTGCAAGCTGCTCGCGGGTTCCTGGGGCACGCTGTCGGTGATGACCGAGGTCACGCTCAAGGTGATGCCGAAGCCCGAGGCCGAGCGGACGCTGCTGCTGCGCGGGCTGGACGATGCCGTCGCCAACAAGGCGATGACCGCGGCGCTGGGCTCGCCCTTCGATGTCTCGGGCGCCGCGCACCTGCCGAAATCGGCCTTCCGGGCCAAGACCGACGGGCTCGGCGACATTGCAGGCCAGGGCGAGGCGCTGACCGTGCTGCGGCTCGAGGGCATCACGGCGTCGGCTGCGCATCGCGCCGGCTCGCTACGCGAGCTGCTTGCACCGTTCGGAACCGCGACGCTGATCGAGGACGCCCCGTCGTCCACGCTGTGGGCCACCATCCGTGACGTCCTGCCGTTTGCGGCCGGCGGCGCGTTGGGGACCTGGCCGGTCTGGCGGATTGTCTGCCCGCCGGCCTCGGGGGCGGCGCTCGGCACGCAATTGGCGCGCGAGACCGGGGGCGACGTGATCTATGATTGGGGCGGCGGGCTGATCTGGGCGGCATTGCCGCCGAAGGGCGACGCGCATGCCCCGGCCGTTCGTTCGCGCGCGAATGCGGTCGGGGGTCATGCCACGCTGATCCGGGCGGACGAGGACGTCAGGCGCGAGGTCGATGTATTCCATCCGCAGGCGCCCGGCATTGCCGCCCTGAGCGAACGCGTGCGCGCCAGCTTCGATCCGAAGATCATTCTCAACCGGGGGCGCCTCAGCCGGGGCGCTGCTGCATGAAGACCGAATTCTCACTCGCGCAGCTCGCCGATCCCGATATCGCGGAAGCCGACAAGATCCTGCGCGCCTGCGTCCATTGCGGCTTCTGCACTGCAACCTGTCCGACCTATGTGCTGCTCGGCGACGAGCTCGATAGCCCGCGCGGCCGCATCTATCTGATCAAGGAGATGCTGGAGAAGGACCAGACGCCGACGGCCGAGGTGGTCAAGCATGTCGACCGCTGCCTGTCGTGCCTGGCCTGCATGACGACCTGCCCCTCGGGCGTGAACTACATGCACCTCGTCGATCAGGCCCGTGTCAGGATCGAGCAGCGCTATCAGCGCCCGCTATCGGAGCGGCTGCTGCGCCAGGTGTTGGCATTCGTCCTGCCGGACCCGCAGCGTTTTCGCATCAGCATGTGGCTCGCGCGACTCGCCCGCCCGCTCGCCGTGTTGCTGCCGACGCCGCGTCCCTCGGCGACGCCAGGCCTGATCCAGCGCCTCAAGGCGATGCTGGCTCTGGCGCCGAACCGGCTGCCGGCGCCGGGCGCGCTTCCGGGCAGCGTCTTTGCGGCGCTCGGCAAGAAGCGGGGACGGGTCGCGCTGCTGCAGGGCTGCGCCCAGCAGGTGCTGGCGCCGCGCATCAACCAGGCCGCCATCAGCCTGCTGACCCGCCACGGCATCGAGGTCGTGTTGGTCAGGGACGAGCAGTGCTGCGGCGCGCTGACCCATCACCTCGGCAACGACGGGGATGCGCTGGCGCGGGCTCGTGCCAACGTCGCGGCGTGGCGGAAGGAAGCGGCCGGCGAGGGGCTCGACGCCATCCTGGTGACGACCTCGGGTTGCGGCACGGTCATCAAGGATTACGGCTACCTCCTGCGTGAGGACACAGCGTTTGCCGCCGATGCGGCGAACGTGTCCGCGCTCGCCAAGGACATCACCGAATACGTCGCCGGTCTCGAGCTTGCGCCAAGCACGCGACAGGACGACATCGTCGTCGCCTATCACTCCGCATGCTCGTTGCAGCACGGACAGAAAATCACGGGCCTTCCGAAAGAATTGCTTTCCAAGAATGGATTCGTGGTGAAAGATGTGCCCGAGAGCCATTTGTGTTGCGGTTCGGCGGGGACCTACAACATTCTCCAGCCCGAGCTTGCGGGCCGGTTGCGCGATCGCAAGGTCGCCAACATCGCGAGCGTCAAGCCGGACATGATTGCCGCGGGCAATATCGGCTGCATGGTGCAGATTGCCAGTGGCACGTCAGTTCCGGTCGTACACACGATTGAGCTTCTCGATTGGGCTACGGGCGGGGCGCGGCCGGCACTCAACGCGCAAGGCTGAGACTTCGAATTCTGAGGTTTCGAAGTCTGAAGCTCTCGTCCGGAGGTGACGGCTGAACGGCGCCCGATCGACCATTGTCTGGCGGCAACAGGAGGACCACGATGGCGAAAGCGAAGAAGAAGAAAAGCAAGAAGGCCAAAAAGGCCAAGAAGGCAGTAGCGGCGAAGAAGGCGACGAAGAAGAAGGCGGCCAAGAAGTCCGCGAAGAAGTCTGCCAAGAAATCCGCCAAGAAATCTGCCAAGAAAACCGTGAAGAAGAAGGCCGCCCCGAAGAAGGCTGCCAAGAAGACAGCGAAGAAGGCCGCGGCCAAGAAGGCTGCGCCGAAGAAGGCCGCGAAGAAGGCGGCACCGAAGAAGGCGAAGGCAGCTCCCGCGCCGAAGCCGTCAGCGCCGGCGCCAGCTCCGGCTCCCGAGCCTGTCGCCGAGACGAGCTGGGCGATGCCTTCGTCTTCTGCGGAAGCCACGCCGGCCGAGGGGCAGAGCTAGGCCCAAGGTTTGGCCCAAGCTCAGGCCGAAGCCCGGGGCCAGTCCCGCGGGCTGGGATCGACAACGGAAAGGCCGCAGCGGCGACGCTGCGGCCTTTTTGCATCGCGCGACCCGGGCGCGGAGATTGATCAAACCCGGAGTCAGTCCTGATTCGTGGCGTCCAAGGCACGCCGCCGCCGGGCACCGTACTAACCCGGTCATCGCAAAGCACTGTGGCGTGCAAATGATGTGGTCGAGAAGACACACTGCCTGACAACCTTTCGTGGAAACGTCAGAACGCCTAAAAAGTCGGCAGATGCCCGCGCTTTTTGCTTCACGGTTCACGTCCGCCAATCCAAATTGCCGCAGTCATGAATTCGTGAAGTCGTGTCGTATGCCCCGGGGGGCTTCCGGGATCCGACTGGGTAAGAACTGGTGATGGGGATCGAAATGAAGAAAGTAGCTTTGTTGGCAACGGCGCTGGCAATGGTGACGGGTTCGGCCTTCGCGGCAGACATGCCGGTCAAGGCGTTGAAGGCTCCGCCGCCGCCCGCTTTTGACCCTTGGGATGTCGCCTTCGGCGCCGGCATCATGAGCGATTACATCTTCCGTGGTGTCACTCAGTCGAACCACCAGCCGTCGGTTACCGCCTATTTCGAGCCGCGCTACAACGTCAACAAGGACCTGCAACTCTACGTCGGTACGTCCGCGGAGAGCATCTCGTTCCCGAACCGCGCTGCGGCTGAAGTCGACATCTACGGCGGTATCCGCCCGACCTTCGGCATGTTCGCCTTCGACTTCGGTATCTGGGGCTACCTCTATCCGGGCGGAAGCTGCTTCGGCTCGCAGGGCACCCTCCTCCAGGGCAATTGCGGCAGCAGCCTCGACAACTCCCAGGGCGCCATCGGCCTTCCGATCAACGGCAACTTCGCCAAGAAGGACGCGAGCTTCTACGAAGTCTATGCCAAGCTGAACCTGAACATTAACGACCAGTGGGTCGTCGGCTTCAACGAGTACTACTCGCCGAACTTCCTGAACCTCGGCGCCTGGGGCAACTACGCCTCGATCACCGCCAAGTGGACTGCGCCCAGCACCACGTTCGGCGCCAGCGGCGTCGGCATGTACGTGTCGGGTGAGTTCGGCCGTCAGTGGCTCGGCACCTCCGACATCTTCTACGGCATCGCCGGTGACCCGCTGTACGCCAACGGCATCAAGGAGCCGAGCTACAACACCTGGAATATCGGCGTCGGCTTCACCTACAAGGTGTTCACGCTCGATCTGCGCTACTTCGACACCGACCTGTCGAAGGGCAATTGCAACGCCTTCACCAGCGACTTCTCGGCCACGAACGCGAGCCCCGGCTTCGTCACCCCGATCAACGGTGGTGCGAATGCAGCCACGGCCTTCGGCTCCAACTGGTGCAGCGCTGCTGGCGTCGCCAAGCTCTCCGTCGACCTGACGGCGATGAGCAACCTGAAGTAAGTTTCTTCCCGAGACGGCTTCGAGGGCGGCAGGGCAACCTGCCGCCCTTTTGCTTTGGAGCTGGAGGTAAGGCAGGGACGGCCATGGGGGGTGAGGCGCTGCCTCACACTCCGTCATTACGAGCGTAGCGACTTGTCCGCCGAAGCCTTTGGCGAAGGCTGAAGCAATCCAGAATCTTCCCGCCCGGGCAGTCTGGATTGCTTCGTCGCAAGGGCTCCTCGCAATGACGAGGCCCGAATTGGGGCGAGGCCCAGGGGGTGACGAGTAGGCCCCCATGCCTCTTTCGGGGGTAGCCGGCGAGGGACGCGCTTCGCCTCAGCCCGCCGCGGTCGGCTCCTTCGCGGCCGGCTCGCCGTCCTTGCCGACGACGTGGATCGGACCGTCCTTCACCATCGTCACCTTGCGGGTGTGGAAGGCATCGAGCGTCGAGCGGTGGCCGATCGAGACGATGGTGGCCTGCGGCAGCTTCTCCGCCAGCAGCCGGTACAGCCGGGCCTCGGACGGCTCGTCCAGCGACGCCGTGGCCTCGTCGAGGAACAGATAGTCCGGCACATGCAGCAGCGCGCGGGCAAGCCCGAGGCGCTGCTGCTCGCCGAGCGACAGCATCCGGTTCCAATGGCCTTCCTCGGTCAGCCGTTCGGCGAGGTCGGGGAGGCCGACGGCGATCACCGCGTCCCGGATCCTGGTCGTCTGGAACGCGCCGGGTGCAGCGGGATAGATCACGGCGTCACCGAGCGCGCCAACCGGGAAATAGGGGCGCTGCGGCAGCATCATCAGCTTCGCCTGCGCGGGGACGACGATCGTGCCGGTGCCGAACGGCCAGATGCCGGCGATGGCGCGGAACAGCGTCGACTTGCCGGAGCCTGACGGGCCGGTCACGAGCACGCGCTCCGAGGCCTGGATGGCGAAGCCGTCGGCCGCGACGAGCGGCGTGCCGTTGGGGAGGTACACGCAGAGCTTATCGAGGCCGATCGTGCGGCTGCCGCCGGCCGCCTTGAGCTCGATCGTCGCCTCATGTGCCGGCAGGCTGACGGCAGAAGCGACCGACATCTCGAAGCCGTCGAGGCGCGCGACGATCGAGCGCCATTCCGCCAGCGACCGGTAAGCGGTGACGAAGAACGACAACGCGCCCTGCACGCTGGAGAAGGCCGATGCGGTCTGCATCATGTCGCCGAGCTGGATCTTCTTGGCGAAGAAGGCCGGCGCGACCAGCACGTAGGGAAAGATCACGGCCGCCTGCTGATAGCTCGCCGTGAACATCGTGAGGCGCTTGGTCCGGCTCATGATGGCGTACCAATTGCCGATCACGAGGCCGAAGCGATCCAGCAGGCGGCTACGTTCGGCGCCTTCGCCCTTGAGCAGGGCAATCTGCTCGGAGTTTTCCCGGACGCGGACGAGGTTGAAGCGGAAATCCGCTTCATAGCGCTGCTGCTCGAAATTGAGGTTGACCAGCGGACGGCCGATCCAGTGCGTCAGCGCGGTGCCGAAGATCGCGTAGATCAGCGCGCCCCAGCACAGATAGCCGGGGATCATGAAGTCGGTGCCGAACAGGTGCAGCGGGGCGGCGTTGGAGAGGCCCCAGAGGATCAGCGCAAAGGAGAACAGCGTCACGACCGACGAGAGCAGCCCGAGCCCGATGGTCAGGGTCTGCTCGACGAAGTTCTTGACGTCCTCGGTGATGCGCTGGTCCGGGTTGTCGGCCGCATCGCCCGTGAGCTGCATGCGGTAGTGCGTCGAGCTTCCGAGCCATTCGCCGAGATAATGCTTGGTCAGCCAGTTCCGCCAGCGGATCTGGAGCCATTGGTTCAGGTACAGCTTGTAGACCGCCAGCGCGATAAAGGTGAAGGCGAGGCCGATGAAGATCCAGATCTGCGTGACGAACGCGTCCCAGTCGCTGGCCTGCAGGGCGCTGTAGAACCGGTTCTGCCACTGGTTCACCAGCACGTCGATCGCGACCAGCGCCAGCTCCATCGCGATCACGGCGCCGAGCAGGGCGCGGGCGGCCCATTTGTCCTCGGACCGGAAATAGGGGATGGCGATTCGCCAGACGATCGCGAGCGTGGCGCTAATGTTCTTCACAGGGCTCTGTCTCCTCGAGGGGGTGTGCACAAATGCCCAGAGCCAAAGGCTTGCGGCAACGGCGAAAATGGGCGCGCTTAGACTAAAGTCGCAAGTTCTGCAATTTGCGTTGTCTTGTCGCAGCCCGCAACCCTAGCATGGGCATGACGGCGCGGGGCGGGGTGCTCTGGGATTTCGCGAGCTTGTGAGCGGAGGGGAACCGCCGCATTCGCAAGGAATTCGCGTCCGGCTCGGGGGTTATCGCTTCAAGCGAAAAGCAGGATCGGCTCTCCACGCGGGCCGTCTGCCGCAAACATGCGTGGGGGAGGAAGACCATGTGGAATCAAATCTATGATCCGCTGCACAGTCCTGTGCTGTCGACGATCGCGGCGGCGGTGCCGGTTGTCACGCTGCTGGTCCTGATCGCGAGCGGTCGCGTCCAGGCGCATATCGCGGCCATCATCGCCGTCATCGTGACCAACCTGATCACGATCTTCGTCTTCACCATGCCGGCGAACATGTCGATCCGCGCCTCTGTGCTCGGCATCGTGACCGGCTTCTTCCCGATCGGCTGGATCGTTCTCAACGTCATCTTCCTCTATCAGGTGACGGTTTCCACCGGGCGCTTCGAACTGCTCAAGCGCGCGGTCGGCGGCGTTACCGAGGACCGGCGGCTGCAATTGCTGCTGATCGCGTTCTCGTTCGGCGCGTTCTTCGAGGGCGCCTCGGGCTTCGGCACCCCGGTCGCGATCACCGGCGCCGTGCTGATCGGTCTCGGCTTCTCGCCGCTCGCGGCATCGGGCCTGTCGCTGATCGCCAACACCGCGCCGGTCGCCTATGGCGCGCTGGGCACGCCGATCCAGGGCCTCGCCTCGGTGACCGGGCTCGATCCCTATCTCCTCGGCGCGATGGTCGGACGGCAATTGCCCGTGTTCTCGCTGATCGTGCCGTTCTGGGTGGTGTGGGCGTTCGCGGGCTGGAAGGGCATGAAGGACGTCTGGCCGGCGATCCTCGTCACCGGCGTGTCGTTCGCGATCCCGCAATTCGTGATCTCGAACTTCATCAATCCGTGGATCGTCGACATCGGCGCATCGCTGATCTCGATGGGCGCGCTGATCCTGTTCCTCAAGGTCTGGCAGCCCAGGCAGCTCTGGCTGTCGCCGGCGCTGCGCGGCCGCGATGAATCGGCCGCGACCATGGCGGCGGCAAAGCCGCTCGACAAGACGCCGCTGACGCAGAGCGAGATGTTCAGCGCCCTGCTGCCGTGGATCATCGTCTGCATCGTGATGCTGATCTGGGGCAACGGCGCCTTCAAGGCCTGGGCGAACTCGATCTTCGTCTGGAACTATCCCGTTCCCGAGCTGCACCAGATGATCAACAAGGTGCCGCCGGTGGCGGCCAAGCCGACGCCGGAGGGCGCGGTGTTCGCCTTCACCTACCTGTCCTTCACCGGCACGGGCATGCTGATCGCGGCGATCATCTCGGGCTTCCTGATGGGCGTCGGTCCCGGCCGGCTCGTGACCGAGTACGGGCGCACCATCCGGCTGTGCGCGATCTCGCTGATCACGATCTCGGCGATGCTCGCGATCGGCACCCTGACGCGCCTGTCAGGCGTCGACGCGACACTTGGTTTGGCGTTCGCCGCAACCGGCGTGCTCTATCCCTTCTTCGGCACGCTGCTCGGCTGGCTGGGCGTGGCGCTGACGGGATCGGACACCGCCTCCAACGTGCTGTTCGGAAACCTGCAGAGGATCACCTCCGAACAGCTCGGCCTGTCGCCGATCCTGATGAGTGCGGCGAACTCGTCCGGCGGCGTCATGGGCAAGATGATCGACGCGCAATCGATCGTGGTCGCCTCCACCGCCACCAACTGGTACGGCCACGAGGGCACTATTCTGCGCTTCGTGTTCTGGCACTCGATCGTGCTGGCGTGCCTCGTCGGTGTGCTGGTGACGTTGCAGGCCTATGTCTGGCCGTTCACGGCAATGGTCCTGAAGTAGCAGCCGGCGTCTCGCTTCGAGGCAGATCCCCGCGAGGTTCGCCCTCGCGGGGATTTTTGCATCCGGCGCAGGCGAACCTTCTCAATGGCGCCGCCGTCTTATAGAAGGTGCCGCAAATCAGGTCGGTCGAGAGGTGTCATGGTTTCGCTCAAGCAAATGCTGTGTGCGGCGGTTGCAATGCTCGCGATGTCCACGCTCGCGCGTGCCGAGGACGGTTTTCCCTTCGGCTCGGAGATGACGCTGGAGGCGCTGCCGCAAGCAGGCTCGAAGCGGATTCCGAACATCGAGATCGGCGACAATGGCGAGGTCGTGCTGGAGCTCTGGTGCAAGGGCGGCAAGGGCCAGTTCTCGGTCGCCGGCAACACCGTGATCTTCGTCCCCGGCCAGATCCAGGACCGTTCCTGCCCGCCGGCAAGAGCCCAGGCCGACGACGAACTCGTCGCCGCGCTGAGCAGCGTCGAGACCTGGAAGCGCCAGGGCGACGTGCTGACCCTGATCGGCCCCAAGCCGCTGCGCTTCAGGACGACGGGGAATTGAGCTCGTGTCCCGGACGCGGTGCAGCGTGCAACGCTGCTCCGCAGAGGCCGGGACCCAGCCTTCGCTAGGATCTCGCGTGTGGCCTCTGGGCCCCGGCGCGTAGCGCTTCGCGCTGCGTCCGGGGCACGAGCGCCTACTTCCACACCGACTTGTCGGCGTCCCAGCGCTGGCCCTTCAGCTCCTTGACGAGTGCCTCGATCGAGCCGTTGTCGTCGGGCAGATCGCCTTCTTCGTCGGCGCTCGCGTCGTCGGACAGATTGAGCTTTGCACCGCTGCTCTCGTCGGCGGTGGTGGTCGCGGGGCTGCCGATCCAGAGCATCAGCTTGTCGGTGGTGCCCGGCTTGTCCGGTGAGACGAGGCCCGCGACCTCGATCGTGTCGGTGAGCTCGAGCGCCGGATGATCCTGGTTCGGTCGCTTGAACACCAGCTTGAGCTTGCCGGTCGAAGGGTTGAAGCTTTGCGCGACCGGCTTTGCCGCAAGTGTCTTGCTCAGCACGCCGGCGACGGCGGTCGCGAGCTTGTCGCGGTTGATCCTGTCGCCGTCGCGCCAGTCGGCGGCGGAAAAGCGGATGGTGCGGTCCATCTCGGTCATGCCCGCGGTCCAGCCGGCTGCGGTGACGCCCGGCGTCGCCTTGAACTTTGCGAGCAGCGCGGCCGCGCGCTCCGGGTCGACCGACATGTTGATGGTCTGCTCGCCCGCGCGCAGCGCGTCGCAGCCGACCGACAGGCTCGCCAGCGTCACCTCGACCGGCTGGCCCTTCAGGCTCTTCAGGAACTCGGTCGCCGCGTCCAGCTTCACCTTCACCGCGATCGCCTCGGGCGACACGTCGGTGAAGTCCTTCGGCTGCGGCGTGATGCCGTCGTCGGAGGTCTGGTTGTCCAGGAATTCCTTCTCGCTAAGATCGGAATTGTCGGGCGAGGTGACCTCGGTCACCGCCTGGCCGATGCTGATCTGCCCGCGGAATTCGAAGGCGTCGCCGCTCTGCTTGCGCAGCAGCTTGACGCTGACGGGCGCCTTCTCGCTGATGCTCTGCGTCGTGCCGGTCAGGTTCTGGCCGGCGACCTGGAGATTGACGACGAAGCGGTCCTTGCGGTCGGAGTTCTTCGCGACGGGATAGCAGACGTCGAGCACGGCCGCGGTGACCGTCTTGCCCTGCCGCGTCTCCTTCAGGATCACGTCGGCATT
>Ga0209758_1001625_pt1 | contig 25604 bp, 21 predicted proteins | sample AraplaMF_Col_mMF_FD_184258 | JGI IMG/M metagenome (GOLD analysis project Ga0209758, IMG submission 184258) | Arabidopsis root microbial communities from the University of North Carolina, USA - plate scrape MF_Col_mMF (SPAdes) (version 2) | ecosystem: Host-associated > Plants > Roots > Endosphere...
ATAGATTTGCACCTGATTTGCCCATGCCCCGCAGGGTGAAATAAGTTGATGGAGGTTTTGTTAATTAATCGAGAAAGTCATTTTTGAATTCATGCTCAGGAGAATATTACTGTTACAGCTGTGTTTATTAGTTGGGTTCATAGGAGTTATCCATGCTCAGGTGCCGACGGCCACGATGTCAAAGGACCAATTGAAGCAGATAAAGGTAGATCAGCTATCTGATGACCAGATCCGGCAGATGGTGAATGAGATGAAGAAGAACAAGATCACTTTTGACCAGGTGGATGAATATGCTGCAGAGAATGGGATATCTGACGAAGAAGTATCCAAACTGAAAGCCCGCATTCAGCAAATGGGTCTTGACAAGGAATTAACGGATAGCGTCAATAAGGATACCAGCAGTGAGAATTTCGACGAGCAGGGGCGCAGGTTGAATGACAGTGATACCACCAATTACTGGGGGCAGAAGCTTCGCCGACTTAGAAGCAAGGAAGAATATGAGCGGGAATTACGCCGTAGAAAGATCTTTGGTGCTGAGCTCTTTAGCAATAAGAATCTCACTTTTGAGCCAAACCTGCGTATGCCTACTCCTCCCAACTACCGCATTGCAGCAGATGATGAGCTGATCATAGACGTATACGGATACTCAGAGATACAGCACCAGCTGAAGGTGACGCCTGAAGGATATGTGCGTATTCCTTACCTTGGGCCGGTTTATGTAAACGGGCTTACTATGGAGGAGGCTCGTACCCGGATCACAAAACAGCTTTCTACCATTTATGGCGGTATAAAAAACGGCAATACATTCGTACAGGTGTCATTGGGGAATATACGTAGTATACGGGTGTTGCTGATTGGTGAGATCGAGCGTCCCGGCACCTATAGCCTACCCAGTTTGGCTACGGTAGCGAATGCGCTTTATGTTTCCGGCGGCCCGGGCGAAAATGGTTCTTTCCGGAATATCCAGGTAATACGTAACGGGCAGTCCGTCGCTACTTTCGACCTTTATGATTTTATTACGCGCGGGGATCTCGCAAACAATATTGTTCTGCAGGACCAGGATATTATAAAGGTCAATCCCTACAGAACCCGTGTTGAGCTTATCGGCGAAGTGAAACGGCCGGCTGTTTTTGAAGCAAAGGAAAGTGAAAGTCTTCAGCAGATATTGGACTATGCTGGTGGCTATACGGATAAAGCCTATCACGAGACCATCCGTGCCAACCGCGTCAATAACCGCCAGCGCGAAGTGGTTAGCATACCTGAGGCGCAGATCGGCAGTTTCAGGTTAAAATCCGGCGACCAGTTTTTCATAGACTCCATATTAACCCGCTTTACCAACAGGATAACCATTTCTGGTGCGGTCTTCCATCCCGGCGAATACGCCCTTGAAGAAGGAATGACCGTAGGAGACATTATCCGCAAGGCAGATGGCATTAAAGAGGAGGCTACCCTGGCTCGCGGCGTTATTCGCCGGCTCCAGGCCGATTATACGCCTGCCATGATAAGCTTTAATGTGGCAAATGCTTTGAACGGCAGCCAGAATCTGGCCTTACAGCGTGAAGATAGTATAGTCATATACTCCAAGATGGGATTGCGGGAGCTTTACCAGGTAAAAATAAACGGAGAGATCAATCAACCGGGCCAGTACGTGTATGCAGACAGTATGCAGCTGGAAGATCTGATACTGATTGCCGGCGGCCTGAAAGATGCTGCATCTCTCAAGCACGTAGAGATCGCCAGGCGCATACGCAACAGTACCGCGGATTCTTCAGATAGCCGTATGGCCATCATCCAGCAATTTGATATCAATGCAGACCTCAGCAGTAATCCCAGCGCTGCAGCATTTGCACTGGAGCCTTTTGACGAAGTGACGGTGCGCCGGGCGCCCGCCTATACAGCGCAAACTAATATAGAGATTGGAGGAGAAGTGCTTTACCCAGGCCAATATGCTATCAATTCCAAACGAGAACGCATTTCTGATGTATTACGCCGCGCAGGCGGATTGCGCCCGGAAGCATATCCGGAAGGAGCTGTACTACTGCGTAAAACATTTGTAAATGAATCCGATAGCGCTTTCCTGACCAATAAACTGGAGGTGTTCTATAATAAGATGCAGGACAGCAGTGATATCGTACGGTTAAAGAGCGCAATGGAGCGTAGAGAACAATTGTTAGGGATAAACCTTGACCTGATATTGAAAAATCCAGGCTCAAAATACGATCTGCTGTTAGAAGAGGGTGATGTGTTGAAGGTGCCTAAGAAATTACAGACTGTTCAGGTTTTCGGAGAAATTTATTTTCCAAAAAAAGTAAGGTTTGACAAGAACATCGGCTTCCGGGATTATATCCGTGGTGCCGGCGGATATACGACCCAAGCTTTGAAAAGGCGTAGCTACATCGTGTACGCAAACGGAGAAGTGAAGAATACCAGGAAAGTCCTGTTCTTTAACAGCTATCCGAAAGTAAAGCCAGGTGCTGAAATATACGTGCCTACCAAGAAAGACCGGAAGGGTTTAAGCAGTCAGGAAGCTATCGGGCTGGCAAGTGGCCTGGCCTCGGTGGCGTTGATTATAGTAACACTATTAGACAGGATCAAATAAGATAAGACGCAGAATGGTACCCGTGCTACATAAAATAGCTGTTATCGGTTTAGGATATGTGGGATTACCGCTTGCCATTGAGTTCAGCAGGAAGCATAGTGTATTAGGGTTTGACATTAATGAGGCTCGCATCAATGAGTTAAAAGCAGGAAGAGATCACACACGGGAAGCTGACATAGCAGCGTTACGCGAGGTGATGGAGAAGTGGAAGGAAGGTAATGGCATAGGATTATCATTATCCAACAGGCTTGCTGATTTAGCGACCAGTACAATCTATATTGTAACAGTACCGACTCCCCTTAACCAGTTTAAATCGCCTGATCTTGGGCCGTTGCTGCAGGCATCCGCCATGTTGGGTAAAGTATTGAAGAAGGGAGATCTTGTTATCTATGAGTCTACAGTTTATCCGGGCTGCACTGAAGAAGATTGTGTCCCGGTACTGGAAAGGGAATCGGGGTTGAAGTTCAATACAGATTTCTTTTGCGGCTATTCTCCGGAACGGATCAATCCCGGCGACAAGGTGAATACGCTGGCAAAGATCAAAAAGGTTACTTCAGGATCTACACCGGAAGTAGCAGCAGTGGTGGATGAGCTGTATAAAAGTATTATTACTGCGGGCACCTATATGGCCCCTAGTATTAAAGTGGCTGAAGCGGCAAAAGCAATCGAGAACGCGCAACGCGATGTAAATATCAGTTTCGTAAATGAGCTGGCGCTTATATTTGACAGGATGGATATTGATACTATGGACGTGATTGAAGCGGCGGCTACCAAATGGAATTTTTTACGGTATACGCCAGGGCTGGTTGGAGGCCATTGTATAGGAGTAGACCCTTACTACTTAGCCCACAAAGCAGAAGCATTGGGTTACCGCCCGGAAGTGATCCTTTCAGGCCGCAGGGTGAATGACAATATGGGAATGTTCGTAGCTAACAAGGTGATCAAAATGCTGATAAGGAAAGGACATAAGATCGATGGTGCAAGAGCTTTGATCCTGGGCATTACTTTTAAAGAGAACTGTCCGGATATCCGGAATTCAAGGGCGATAGATATTTACCGTGAACTAACGGAGTTTGGCCTTGAGGTAGATGTTTATGACCCCCATGCAGTAGCTGAAGTGGTGAGCAGGGAATATAATATATCGCTTAAAACGAAGCCCGTTGAGCCTTATGATGCAATTATCCTGGCGGTTGCGCATGGAGAGTTTAAGGAATTGGACCTTAGTGCATTAAAAAAAGGGCACAAGACTGTTGTTTTTGATACCAAGGCCTTCCTGGATAGAAATCAGGTAGACGCAAGGCTATAAGCCTGGATAGACGAGATGTACCTTATATATAAATGAAAGAAATGCAATATACCCAGCAAGACGGAATATCATTAAAGGATATATTATTGGGCGTGCAGGGATGGTGGAAGTACCTGTTAAGTAAATGGAAAATAGTGCTGCTGTGCGGTCTGGTGGGTGCTGGTTTAGGATTAACATATTCTTTGATCAAAAAGGCAGAGTACAAAGCGGAGCTTACCTTTGTGCTGGAGGATAGTAAGTCGGGAGGTATATTAAGTTCCTATATGGGACTTGCAAGCCAGTTCGGTATTGACCTGGGAAGTGGAGGCTCATCCGGCGTTTTTTCGGGAGACAATATCCTGGAATTTTTGCAATCCCGGTTAATGGTTGAGAAAACCCTGCTGACGCCCGTGGTAGTGAATAACAAGCACGTAAGCCTGGCGGATTATTACATTGATGTATATGAGTTGCGGGAAAAATGGAAAGAAAATGAAACCTTGAAAGGTCTGCATTTTACGCCTAATGCCGACAGAAGAGCCTGTTCACGTATACAGGATAGTATTTTGAATTCTATTTACATCAAGATACAGAAGGATCATTTGCTAATTTCAAAACCTGATAAAAAACTTAGCTTTATTTCGGTAGAATGTACTTCGCAGGATGAGTTATTTTCCAAGGTTTTTACGGAGCGTCTCGTGAGGGAAGCTACAGGTTTTTACATAGAGACCATGACAAAACGGTCCAAGACCAATGTAGATCTTTTACAAACTAAAGCAGATTCATTGCAGGAGCTTCTGAATCGCAAGACATATACGGTTGCCAGGGCGAAGGATCTTAACCTGAACCCGGCCAGGCAACAGGCAACGGTTGAAACGGAAGTAGTTTTACGAGACAAATACCTGTTGCAGACAATGTATGGAGAAGTGATCAAGAACCTTGAGCTTAGTAAAATGTCAATGGCGCAGGAAGTACCACTGATCCAGATTGTTGATACACCTATTCTCCCTTTGGAGAAAGTAAAGTTTGGAAAGTTGAAGGGCTTGATATTGGGAGGTTTCTTGGGAGGTTTCCTGGTTAGCCTTTTTTTGATCGTCCGAAAGCTGTATAAAGATACACTGGCGGAGTAGTTGAGAAGATCAATATCTGCCCGATTTCTGAAACTATAGATTAAAACCATAACTGACAATGTTAGATTTAAATGGCAAGAGTATCCTGATAACAGGAGGTACCGGCTCCTTCGGTAAAGCCTTTACCAGTATTGTGCTTAAAAGGTGGCCCCAGATAAAAAGACTGGTGATCTACTCAAGGGATGAGCAGAAACAGTTCCAGATGGCAATGGATTATCCTGAATCCCAATACCCGTGTATCCGGTTCTTTATCGGAGACGTAAGAGACTATGACCGGTTGAAAAGGGCATTGAAGAATATTGATTATGTCATTCATGCCGCAGCCATGAAACACGTCCCCATTGCGGAGTATAACCCAATGGAGTGCATTAAGACCAATATTATCGGTGCTGAGAATATTATTGATGCCTGCCTGGAGACAAACGTGCAGAAGGTTGTTGCGTTGTCAACAGATAAAGCTGCTGCACCAATTAATCTTTACGGCGCTACCAAGCTAGCTTCTGATAAGCTGTTCGTAGCGGCAAACAACATCAGGGGTAATAACCCTATTAAATTCTCTGTTGTAAGGTATGGGAATGTAATGGGCTCTAACGGATCCGTTATACCTTTCTTCCTGAACAAGAGAAAAGAAGGGGTTTTACCGATAACAGACCCTACCATGACAAGGTTTAATATCACTCTCACAGAAGGTGTTGAAATGGTATTGCATGCACTTGAATCAGCATGGGGAGGAGAATTGTTCGTACCTAAGATCCCATCATATAAAATAACGGATGTGGCTACAGCCATAGGCCCCGACTGTGAGCACAGGATAGTAGGTATAAGGCCTGGTGAAAAGATCCATGAAGAGATGATCACCAGCTCAGATTCGTTCTCTACTTTTGATCTTGGTAAATATTATGCCATTCTGCCGCAGAACCTTAGTTTTAAGATAGCCGATTTTGTTGATCAGTTTAAAGCAAAGCCGGTGACGCAGGGGTTCAGATATAACTCCGGTGAGAACAGTGAGTGGGTATCGGTGGATGAACTAAGGAAACTTATTAAAGACCATGTAGACCCAACCTTTACAATCTGATCAGCATGAATGTGATTCCATACGGTAAACAGGATATACGGCAGGAAGACATAGATGCCGTAGTGAGCGCCCTTAAATCTGATTACCTCACACAGGGCCCCAGGATACTGGAGTTCGAGAAAGCGTTTGCAGACTATACAGGCGCCAGGTATGCAGTAGCGGTGGCAAATGGAACCGCTGCCCTGCATTTAAGTGCTATGGCCCTCAATGTGCAGCCGGGTGATAGAGTAATCACTACTCCCATTACATTTGCGGCATCTGCCAATTGTGTAAGATATTGCGGAGGGGAAGTTGTTTTTTGCGATATAGATCCTGAGACTTACCTGATAGACATCCGGCAGGTGAAGAGGTTGCTGGAAAGCCATCCGAAGCATACATTCAAAGGGATCATCCCGGTTGACTTTGGCGGATACCCGGTTAACCTGGAAGCATTGAAAGATCTGGCCAATGAGTATGGCCTCTGGATCATAGAAGATGCGTGCCACTCTCCCGGGGCCTATTTTACAGACAGCAAGGGCGCTAAACAATATTGCGGTAACGGCAACTATGCCGATCTTTCTGTCTTTTCTTTCCACCCCGTAAAACATATTGCGGCCGGTGAGGGAGGCATGATCACTACCAACAGTGAGGAATTATACCGGAAACTGTTATTACTGAGAACCCATGGCATAACGAGGGACCAGCATGTTTTTGAGAATGAACCGTCGCTAGCCACCGGTGGCCAGGACGGGAGCAACTACCCCGGTTGGTATATGGAGATGCAAGAGTTGGGCTTTAACTACAGGCTTACAGATTTCCAGGCAGCGTTGGGGTTGAGCCAGCTGAAAAGGGCGGATGCCGGTCTGGAGCGCAGAAAGGAGATCGCCAAAAGGTATGATGAGGCTTTCCGCGGCAATAACGCCATCAAATCGCTGGGCCTGGAAATAAACCAGGGAACTGTATCCCATGCTTACCACCTGTATGTTATCCACACTGGCGATCGCCTTGGGCTGTACAATTTCCTGAAGGAGCATAAGATCTTTCCGCAAATACACTATATCCCGGTTCATTTGATGCCGTATTATCAGAAGCAAGGCTGGAAAAAGGGCGATCTGCCGGCTGCAGAGAGCTACTACGAGGGCTGCCTGAGTTTGCCGATGTATCCTTCCTTAACTGATGAAGAACAGGCTTTTGTTATTGAAAAGGTGCTTTCTTACCTTAAATAAGATGCTTTCTATATGAAGAATCTGGCGATAATACCAGCAAGAGGAGGGAGTAAGCGTATTCCGAGAAAAAATATAAAGCCGTTCCTCGGTAAGCCGATTATAGCATATTCAATTCAGGCTGCTTTGGAATGCGGGCTGTTTGATGAGGTGATGGTTTCCACGGATGACGCGGAAATTGCTGATGTAGCCCGCAAATCAGGAGCGCAGGTACCTTTTTTCCGCTCAAAAGAGAATGCCAACGACTTTGCAACTTTGGCAGATGTAGTACTGGAAGTTGTAACATGGTATGAAAAGAACAGGTCCAAACCGGAGAACATCTGCTGTATATTGGCTACGGCTCCCTTTGTTACTGCAGCCCGTTTGGAGGGAGCGTATCAAAAACTTGTGAATGATCAGCTCTTCGCCGTTTTCCCTGTGGCGAAATTCTCATATCCGATTCAGCGGGCGCTGCAGGTTAATCCGGTTAACCATACTGTTAGTATGTTACACCCCGAGAATCTTACTGCCCGTTCGCAGGACCTTGAAGATTTTTATCATGACAGCGGTCAATTTTACTGGGCTAAAGTAGATGTGCTGGAAAAAGGTAAAAGCTTTCTTACTTCAAACACAGGGATTGTGGAGTTGCCGCAAAGAGAAGTGCAGGATATTGATAGTGAGGATGATTGGATAATAGCGGAGCAGAAGTATTTGTTGATGAAGAAATAAATGGTATCAGAAGAATTTATGAAGCGAAAAGTATTCCTAAGAGCTGACGGAGGAACGGCAATAGGATTAGGGCATGTTGTTCGTAGCTGCGCATTGGCAGATATGCTCAAGGAAGATTTTGAATGCTATTTTTTCATCAGGAACCCGAGTCCTGCAGTCAGCGAATTGATACTTGGATCGTGCCTGCAAGTGCATTCGCTGCCAGATGATGTATCATATAGTGAGGAAGCGGCGGCCTGGGCCAACTCTTTTTCCGGCAATGAAATAGTTGTACTGGACGGATATACCTTTAACGAAGAATATCAGCAACAGATCAAACTCGCAGGCGTCAAGCTGGTTTGTATTGATGACATACATGCTACTCACTTTGTAGCAGATGCAATTATTAATCACGCTGCCGGTATAACAGCCGGCAACTATGCGACAGAACTTTATACCAGTCTCTCTCTTGGTACTGATTATGTGCTTCTGAGAGCGCCTTTTTTAGACGCCGTTTCCCAAAGAAAAGAAAGAATTAAGCTCAGTAGTCTCTTCATCTGTTTGGGAGGATCAGACTTTAACAATCTTACAGGTAAAATGCTGGAAGCGGCAGTGATATCCGGTAGTCTGAAAAGCATCTCCGTGGTAGTAGGAGACGCATTTCGCCATATTGACCAGTTGAAAGCTGATATCGCAAAATATATCGCTAGTGGGCATATAGAGATAAATTTATACCGTAATGTACCGGCAACAGAGATGGCAAAGATCCTGTCTGCCAGTGACCTGGCCATCTGTCCTTGCAGCAGTGTCCTGTTTGAGGCGTGTGCAGTGGGTATAGGGCTTATTTCCGGATTCTATGTTGATAATCAACAGCATATATTCCGTTATTTAGATCAGAAAGGCATATTTGCCGGAATAGGGGACTTCAACACCGCGACTGTTATAGCCATCGCGGAGAAGATCAGCAGCATGAATGTACGGCAGGTTAATCAACAGATTGGTATCCAAAAGGAGTTCATCGATGGAGACTCCCCCCGGCGCCTGAGAAAGCTTTTTCATAAACTGGAAAAAGAATATGAGACAGCGGGAAGAAAGGTTGTTGCATCTGATGTACAGGTATTGTTTGATTGGGCGAATGATCCTGAGACCCGCGTAAATGCAATAAATACAGATCTTATTCCCTGGGAAGGTCATGTTCAGTGGTTTAACAGGAAAATTCAGGATCCGGGTAGTCATATGTTTATTTTTGAACAGGCGGATACAGAAAAGAGAATAGGATTAACTAGATTTGACTTTCTTGATGGCGTATATCTGATCTCTTACCTGGTTGGTAAAGAGTACAGAGGCGCAGGATGGGGAGAAGTTATATTGAAAAGCGGTATATACCTGTTAATGAAAGCTGTTGGCGGACGACCAAAGCTAAGGGCGATGGTAAAAGAAGGGAATGTCCCTTCATGCCAGGTATTTTTAAATCTTGGGTTCGTTGCTGAAGAACCGGTTGTTATAGATAATATTATTTATAAGGTTTATGAAAAATAGTGATTCTTTTAAAATTGGTGATTTTGTTATTGGCGCGCAAAGTAAGCCTTTTATAATAGCTGAAATGAGTGGTAATCACAACCAGTCATTGGAGAAGGCGATGAGTATAGTAAAGGCCGCAGCTGATACGGGAGCTCATGCTATAAAGCTGCAGACGTACACCCCGGATACACTGACAATTGATCATAAAGGTGGGCTGTTCGATATTAAAGATGAGAAATCTTTATGGAAAGGCCGGAATCTTTACGAACTGTACCAGGAAGCAATGACACCATATGAATGGCACAAGCCTATATTTGAGTTTGCTCGTGAGCTTGGAATTATATGTTTTTCTACGCCTTTTGATGAAAATGCTGTGGATATGCTGGATGAGCTGGGCTCTCCTTGTCATAAGATCGCTTCTTTCGAGAACAACCACCATCCTTTGCTGAAAAAAATAGCGGCTACAGGAAAGCCGGTGATCATGTCAACAGGCATTTCAACACTGGCAGACATAGATGAGAGTGTTGGCGTATTGCGCCAGAATGGTACAAAGGATCTGGTGCTTTTAAAATGTACAAGTACCTATCCGGCTACTCCGGAAAGTACCAATCTGCTTACGATCCCAAATATGAAAGATGTGTTCGGGTGTGAGGCAGGACTCTCTGATCATACCATGGGTATAGGGGCGGCTGTTGCAGCGGTTGCATTAGGGGCGAGAGTGATTGAAAAACATTTTTGTCTGAGCAGGGCGGAAGGAGGTGTAGATAGCGCGTTCTCACTGGAACCTGATGAATTCAGGTCTTTGGTAATAGAAACAGAGCGGGCCTATCTTGCCCTTGGAGAAGTACAATACGGTATACAGGAGGCAGAGAAGAAAAGTAAGAGCTTTAAACGATCTGTATACGTAGTAAAAGATATCACTGCAGGAGAACCATTTACAGCGGAGAATATACGGATAATCAGGCCGGGAGACGGCCTGCATCCGAGATTTTTTGAAATGCTGCTTGGAAGGAAGGCGACCAAAGATTATCTCAGGGGAACGCCTTTAAATATGGATGTTTTATAGTTCATTGAATTAAGCCGTTGTTGGAATTAGCTTGGCATGAGGAAAAAATTAATCATAAACACGCTGTTATATACTGTTCTGCCCAAGCTGCCGGTATTAGCAAGTTTGTTCGTTTTACCTCTTATCACACCATATTTAACCCTGAATGATTATGGACGATATGGCCTTATTATCGCGTACTATTCTGCTTTTGCAATGTTTGTTACCCTTGGTCAGAACGTAATTCTGCAAAACTCGTATTTTGAGCATGGGAAGTATTTTAATCTTGTGTGGAGCAGGGCGTATGGCATCATGACCGCTGGAAGTATATTTATCTCAATTATTCTGGCGGTTATATTTTTCTTTCTACTGGGAAGCAGGTTCAGTAGTGAATACTGGCTTGTTACCGGTATGTTCGTCATTGCATTGCTCTGCTCTCCGATTGATACTATTGCGCAGGTTTTTTACGTGATGCGGGAACAACCTATGCCTCTGGCGATACGTTCTATCATTATGGGCATACTCAATGCAACGGTTGTCTTTGTCACGATTAAATACTTCAAACTGGGATACATAGGATGGGTTATTGGGATGGCTGTCAATGGTGTGGTTTCCCTTGGATTTTATTTATACCCGATATGCATAAAGAATTGCATCTATCCAATGCTTTATTTTAAGAAAGAACAAGCCAGGGCATTTTTGAGGGTTGGTCTTCCACTTTTGCCACATAGCTTGTCTATGTATATTTTTAATACATCAGACAGGGTATTGCTTGATTTCTTTAAGGTCAGCGTGAGGGATATAGGGTTGTATTCACAGGGCTATGGTCTCGGGGCAAACGGCATGGTGTTGATGAATGGGTTGTTCTCTGCACTGGGCAGGACGTTACAGGAGGGTTTCCGTAATAAAACAGCTGCTGACCGCCAAAAATTAAGGAAGCTGGTGCTCATAACCGTTTTTGGCACCGGCGTGCTTTTCTTTAATTGTGCTTTGTGGATGAAGGAGATTTACCTGTTCCTATTCCGGAACCCGGAGCTGCAGACTGGCTATCCTGTTGCCATGATCGTAATTATGTCATATGCGTTTTTCTCATTATACAACTTTGCGGCATATCCACTGATCATAAAATCCAGAACCAAAATGATCGCTTATATATCCATGTGCGCTGCAATTGCAAATTTGGCACTTAATGTGATATTTATTCCAATGTATGGTATCTGGACGACATTGTGTACAACGTACCTGTCATTCATTATCTGGGGAATTGTAGGCGTATTTGTGAAAGACGCGCACACAGAGTTGGCCTGGCTGTTTCCACGTATAACAAGAGTTTACATCCTTTTTGTATTGTATGGGGTTATTATTACATGCCTTGCCTGGTTGCTAAGGGATATTTTTTGGATGGGAAAATTGATTATCAGTGGGTTGAGTTGTGTAAGCGCCTGGTTTGCCTGGAAATATTTAGCAAAGAGCTTTTTTTAATTCACAACATTATATATGACAATTATTTATTTGTATAATATTGTATCCAAAACAATTTTGGCTATTGGCGCATTGTCGTAATTTTGCCGGCAACGATTTGTATAAGAGTAGTTTATGAAAGTATTATTTTATTCTTCCTACCATGCCACACCACATATAGAAACCGAGCTGGAGATTGCGAGGAGGCTAATGAGTGAGGGGCATGATGTGTTTTTTTTACAGTGCAGGGGAGAATTAGGGATGTGCTATGCAAACCCGCAACATACAAAGATAGGATGCAAGCTTTGCATGTCAAAGGTTAGCCGCTCCTATCAGCGGTTGAATATACCCCGGGAGAAGATACTTTCTTTTCCTGAAGTGAATATAGATTACGATAAAGTATATGACAGGGAGGCGCTGAACGATGTTAACTCTCTGAAGCAGTTAACATATAAAGGCTGCGATATAGGAATGGCAGTTGCATCCTCTCTGATTTCGTTTATCAGGGACCATAAACCGAACTTGCAACATTACTCCGGTTTTGTGGATAGGGGGCTAAGAACAGCAGCCTTTGTCTATGAAGCCGCTAACAAGCTGCTTGACGAACTTAAACCGGATGAAGTATACCTGTTTAACGGCCGGTTTCTTGAAGTACGTCCGTTCATGAGGCTATGCGAGGCAAAATCAATAAGGTTTTATACACACGAACGAGGAGGGGTCTTAAGCAAGTATATGTTACGGGAGGGGTCTATTCCGCATTCTCTGGAAAAAGCAGCGGCTGAAATTGAGGAGCTATGGGGTAATGGCGGCCCAGAGAAAGAGCAGATCGGGCGAAAGTTTTTTGAAGACCGGAAAAATCGTGTAGTTCAGGGATGGCATACTTTTACGCATAATCAAACTTGGAATAAGTTACCCGCCGGTTTTGACCACAATAAAATGAATATTGTGCTTTTTAATTCCTCAATGGATGAGTATGAAGGTATTGCCGGTTTTAACAGCAGGATATATAAAGATGATAATGACGGAATTCAAAAAATAGTTTCTTCTTTTCTTCACGATACTTCCAAGCATTTTTATCTCCGGGTTCATCCTAACCTTAAAGGGCTAAAGAACACCCAGTTAAAGCAGATTGACGAAATCGCCGCAAATTATAAGAACCTTACGGTTATTCGGGCGGAAGAAGATATTGATACTTATGGATTGATGGATCATGCCGATAAAGTACTGGCATTTGGATCCACCATGGGAATGGAATCCGTCTACTGGAATAAACCCGTTATTCTTTTAGGCAGGGCCTTCTATGAGTGTCTTAACTGTCTTTACATACCAGCTTCCCATGACGACGTAGTAGAAATGATCAATAAGACCGACCTTTTGCCATTTAATCAGCATGAAGCGCTTAAATATGGGTATTGGTTGCTGAGTTTTGGCAAGCCCTTTAATCATTATAAACCCACCAGCGTTACGAAAGGAATTTTCGATGAAAAGCCTATAACACCTCATTTACTATGGAGGTTCTTTTATGTAATGCAAAATAAATTGAAAAATGAGAAGTCCTAAGGTGACCATTTTTATGGCCGTCTATAACGGGGAAAGATATATCCGGCAAGCTATAGACAGCGCTTTAAAACAGACATTCCGAGATTTTGAGCTGTTGGTGGTGGACGATGGTTCTACCGACAACAGCATTGCTATAGTAAATGAGTATGCTGACGACAGGGTGCGGGTGTTGCAGAATGAGAGTAATCTTGGATTGTTCCTTACACGCAACCGGGGCGTAATGGAGGCCAGGGGCGAGTACTTTGCGACCCTGGACTGTGATGATATAGCCCCAGCGGAAAGACTGGAAACACAACTGAAATACTTCCGGGATTATCCCGATTGTGCTATGTGTGGAGGACGGATCAAGTACATTGATGAGCGCTCGGCGGTTATTGGCAAATTTTCAGCACTTAAGGGAGATGAAGGGTATCTGAAATCGTTGCTGCTGTTTACCAATATTTTCTCGAATTCTGCAACGATGATCGATATCAGCGTCCTGAGAGAATTGCAGTACAGGAAAGGATATGAACCGGCTGAAGACTATGATCTGTTTGAACGTGTCGCCGCAACGCATCAAATAGGTTTTATTAACCGGTTCCTGAGTTACTATAGAGTGCATGATAATAATATCTCCACTATAAAAAGCCAGAACCGTAAAAGAGCTGAACGGGAAATAATCGAAAGGCAGCTGCAGAGATATGGGTTTAAGTATAGCGCCGACGATCTATTGTTCCATCTGGCGTTTACTACTGCGGAATTCGACTTTGAGAAGCATAAGGTTAAGGAATACGCGGCATGGCTTAATAATCTTCGTAGCCAGAACAAGACAAACAGGGCTTTCAATGAGCAATCATTTGAACTTGCCCTGATGAAACAGTGGCTCCGGTTATGTATGAACAGGTTTAAAACGTCTCATGATCTCAGGCCTTTTCTTGAAGCAGGCATGGTGAGCTATCGCAACCTGTATAAGCTGATCTAACATACTAAAGATATTTCCAGTGCAGTTAACTTTATACGACAGTCACAAGAACAGGTATAGAAGTGGAGACATGGTTCTTCACGGAGTTCTTGTGCTGGCTGTATTCTTTTGCACCACCAATAAGTTAGTAGGATTTCCGCTTGACAAATTGTTCTTCTTTTTGATATTAGGAACAATAGCCGTTTCAAGACCACGTGACTCAATGTTCACTTCAGGTGAGTTCTTGATGATCATGTCTTTGTTCACACTGGCTGCCCTCAGCACTGCTGTCAATCTTACGTTTTCTCCAATGATATTTTTCCCCACCCTGGGGGTCGCTTTTGCTTTGCTTGTCAGACGACATCCGCGGATGCTGATATCCGCATTGTATTATGCACTGGCCCTGCACATGATATTTGCCATCATTTTTGTTGTAATGGCTTTTGCGGGAGTTGAAACTAACTTCGTTTGGTCACTCAGGGAGAAAGGACTGCCATTTGTATTTGCTGCAAGAGGATTTACGCCAACAGTACAAACCTTTGGTACCCTTTGCATATTGTGGCTGATCATCTATCTGCTCAGACGACAGTTCTACCCGCAAACATTTATGGACAAGTGCCTTTTTCTAATAAATACACTGGCAATATTGATCACGCTGAACCGTTCAACTTACGTTTTTTGGATGATCATTGTTTTCTTCAGGGTTAGAAAACTATTTTGGCTCATTATTATTTTTCTGATTGGTTTTGTGATCCGGTTCTGGGAAGCAATAATAGGATTTCTGGGGAATAAAGGGTCCCTGGAGGCCCGTTCAGAACTATTGGAAGGCTTTAACCTGTCTTTTTGGGGAAGTAACTCGATACTGGTGTATATATTTGGTAAAGGTACGAACCAGTTGCCACCTGATATTCTGGCAAAGGTAAAATGGGACTACAGAACCGATATAGAGAACGGATACGCAATGCTGCTTCACACATATGGGTTTCTAGGATTAATATTTTACATTTCGCTTTCTGTTTTTTTTATATTCCAGTTTGTAAAAATGAAAAAATGGGCAGAGGTCGCAATCCTGTTCTATTTTTTCTTTGTATCGCCCTACTTTACGCAAGAGTTTGTATCCACATCTTTTTACCTGTTTCTTTCAGTAATGATCCTTATTCATGACTTTTATGCAGGGAAATACACTAATACATACGACAAATGAATGTTTTGATTGTCAACGGAAGCGCTGATCTGTATGGAGCCAATAGAATTTTACTCGAGGTTATTAAAATGCTGGGCAACAGGACGATTGTACTTGTTCTGCCAGGCATAGGTCCATTAACTGAGTTAATTAGTAGCGATGAAGTCTATTCAAACGTGGTGATCAAAATCGTGCCAGAAATGCCGGTGGTGGCGCGCAGCATGAAGTCTGTTAAAGGAATGACAGAAGTGTTAGGCAAAATGAGCGTATTTAAAAAAGCTATAAAAACAATCACTAAGGAATACAATATTGGCTGGGCTTATGTGAACACACTGTCTTGTTTCCTGGCGGCCCGGTCCATTCGGCAACTAGGATTAAAAATACTGTTGCATGTCCATGAAATACTGGAGAATGACAAGCTGTTCACCAGGTTGATTAACAAGTATGCATTGGCCTGGGTAGATAAAGTAATGGCCGTTTCCGATCCCGTGAAGGACAATCTCCTGGCTGTTGCCAGAGCTGGCGATATTCCCAAGGTTATAACAGTGTTAAATGGAATTCCTGACAAGTATTCGCCGGAAATTAAAAAGGAGGGACAGGAAAATCATAAAGTTGTTGTTACACTTTTTGGAAGGATAAAGCCGGAGAAAGGGATTTGGTTTTTTTTGGATGCCATAGCTTCTCTGCCAGCGGTATGTATTGAGAAATCTAAGTTTCAGATATTTGGCGATGCTGCGCCCGGAGGAGGGTACTTTCTGGATAAATTGAAAGAAGACATTGCATGTCATCCGGCCAGGGAGGCCCTCTGTTTTCAATCTTTCATTCCTGACATCACACATGCTTTAAATAAAAGTGATATCATTGTTGTCCCTTCATTAATGAAGGATCCGTTCCCTACTACCATCCTGGAAGGCTTGAGTGCAGGTAAGCCTGTTATCGCAACCAACACCGGGGGCGCTATTCAGTCGGTAAAAAATAATGTCACCGGGTTTCTGATAACACCACAGGACAATCTGCTCTTTTCACAAAAGCTGGAGGCATTGATAATGTCAGATGCGTTGAGGATCGAGATGGGCAACAATGCCCGTAATGAATTCCTGGAACGGTTCACCCTCCCAATTTTCAGAAATAATCTTATGGAACAGATTGCTCTATTTGAGCAAAAGATTAAACCTCAGACAAAATGAATATTACCGATATCAGCTATGCAAATAGTAATAAATACAGGTTCTTTATTTACTCAAGGCTTATTTTAAACGTTATCAGGGGAATGATCAGGAAGCCTTTCTTCTTTACCAGCAGTGGCCCCACAGCCGTTGCAAGAAGGGTATCATTCATTGGGCCGAAAAAGAACCTGATACTCGGCAGAAATTGCAAGATCGAAGAGGATGTTATCATACATTCTGTTTGTGAGCATAAGGTTATCCTGGGCGACAATGTAACTGTCTGCAAAGGAGCGGTAATTCGTCCTTCAGGTTACTATTCAGGAAATGTAGGATACGGGTTAAGGATGGGAAACAATTCCTCCATAGGAGCCTATTCCTATATCGGCTGCTCAGGAAAAATAGAGATCGGAGATAATGTAATGATGGGACCAGGTGTAAATATAATTGCAGAAAACCATGTATTTGAAGATGTTAGTATCCCTATGAACCGGCAGGGGGTTACCAATGTCGGAATTAGAATTGCAGATAATGTCTGGATAGGTACCAGGGCCATCATATTGGATGGTGTAAATATTGGAGAAGGAGCTGTAATAGCGGCGGGTGCACTTGTTAATAAAGACGTACCTCCTTATGCTATAGTGGGTGGAGTACCGGCAAAGGTGATAAAATCAAGAAAATCAGATCAGGTATGAATTGTGAATATGCAGATTTACATACTTTAGTCATCTATTAAACCTTAGAAGCAGATTTTTGTCATTTTCATGAGATTATTTTTTGTGACTTCAAACGGAAAACATGAAAGCAATAAACTGTTTACATTTCGCGAATTGCGTTGGCTTGTCTATGATGATGTTTAGCTGTGATGGCGCGACTTTACCCAAAGAAGAGACTGGTGCAGCCAGCGCCATGTTCTTTCAACAACCTGACTCCGAAAAGCCGCAGGTCGAGCAAAAGGCAACGGCAGATGGGATAGCTGTAGTGAGTTTTGTACCTTCTAATATGCGGTGCAATGCCAGTCAGCGGCCACCAGCACAGATGGTATCACGCCAGAGCCTGTTTGCCTGGAAAGGAGAGCGGGTTAGTACGCAGGTTTTCATTAGCGCTCAAAAGAAAATAACTGGGTTAGCGATAAAAGTAACAGGCGCCGGAGGGGCAAATGGGATTCCTCCAGATGCGGTAAAATGCAGTTTTCAGAGGTATATTTCCGCCAACTACTCTGCGGGGATGTGCGGCAACATCAGCAAAGGACTCCCGGAGGTAAGGGTGGCTGATGCCATATCACCCCAGCAATCTGTTGATATCGTGCCCGGTGGATCTCAACCGGTGTGGATCTCTGTAACCGTTCCCAGAAACACGTCTGAAGGCAATTATAACCTTCAGCTTTCATTCACAACAAAAGAACAGTATAAACTTCCGACTTTGACCTTACAGGTAACTGTAAAAAAATATACATTGCCGGCCCCATCAGATTGGGCTTTTCACCTCGACCTTTGGCAATATCCGCTGAGAGTTGCGAGATATTACAAGGTAAAACCCTGGTCACCTGAACACTTTAATATATTGAAGCCAAGCATGCAGAAGCTGGCCGCTGGAGGGCAAAAGGCAATCACTGCCAGCTTTTTCTGGGATAGTTTTAACAATGAAGACTGGGGAGAGGATAGTCGCATGATCAAGGTGCATAAAGCTGCAGATGGTTCATTCCAGTACGACTATACCAACTTCGACAAGTGGGTGACATTTATGATGGGTTTAGGTATAAGTGATCAGATCAATTGTTTTGGAATGAACCCTTTCGGGAACAAAATGAACCTGTATTATACCGATGCTGTGCAACAAAGCCGTGCTATAAAATCTTCTGCGGCGCTATTATCAAAGGGCTACAACGATTTCTGGGGAAAGCTGCTGGTATCGTTTGCTGCACATTTGAGGCAAAAAGGCTGGATGGAAAAGACTGTATTGTTCTTTGATGAACGTCCTGCCAAAGAAACAATGGATATAGTAAATTTCATCAAAGGAGTTGAACCTGATTTTAAAATTGGCTATGCAGGAGCTTATAATCCACAGCTCAATAATTTTTTGTCTGATTTTAGCATCGCGTCTTATTTGAAAATTGATCCGGATGCTCTTGCCGCAAGAAAGAGAGCAGGCCGCACTACTACCTTCTACACAACATGCATGGAAAAAAAGCCGAACCTGTTTTCTTTTTCAGATCCGGCGGAGTCGGTTTTTATGGGATGGTTTGCATTTGCCAATAATTACGATGGATTCCTGAGATATGGATATGATATGTGGGAAACCAATTCTCTGGATGATACCCGTAGCAGTATTGTCCCAGCCGGAGATAAGTTTATCATCTATCCTCAGAATTATTCGTCGGTGCGGTTTGAGAAGCTGGTGGAGGGAATTCAGGATTATGAGAAGCTGCGCATTCTTAAGAAGGCTCTTCAGAATAACCAGCCGGCCCTGAAAAAGTTAAATGATGTACTGGAAGGGTTCACATTAGCAAGAGCAAAGGGCATATCTGACTATTCCGAATATATTGACAATGCTAAGAAAGTAATTAATTCGCTTTAATATACCTTCTGAAAACTAAAGGCACGTATGCATATCTTGATGGTTAGCAGGGCAACATTGTTCAGCTCTCCCGGTGGCGATACTGTACAGGTAGTTGAAACTGCAGGGCACCTACAGAAATTAGGTGTTGCTGTGGATATTAAACTTACCAATGAGAAAATTGACTATAGTGCCTACGATCTTATCCATTTTTTTAATATAATAAGGCCTGCGGACATACTTCGTCATATCAGGTTGAATAAACTGCCGTTTGTGGTGTCGACGATCTTCCTGGATTACGAAGAAGCAGAGAAAATGAATCAGCAAGGCTGGCGCCGTTTGGTCAATACCATTTCCTCAAGTGACCAGATAGAGTATCTCAAGGTAATAGCAAGATGGCTGCTCAACGGTGAGCCGATAAGTCATTGGAGTTATTTGGTAAAAGGTCAGAGAAGAGCGATCCGGCATATCATTACTAAAGCTGGTTATCTGCTACCTAATTCTGATTCTGAGTATGACCGGTTAGTAAGAAAGTATAAGAGTAAAAATGCGTATGTTGTAGTTCCAAATGGGTCTAGATTTTTCAGTACAGACGAAGAGTGCAAAGTTGATAGAGACTATGTGCTGTGTGTGGCCAGAATAGAAAACCGGAAAAATCAGCTCGGTTTGATCAAAGCTTTATCTAAAACGGATTATAAGCTGATTATTATTGGCAAGCCGTCACCTAACCATAAAAAATATTACCGGGCTTGCCGTCTTGCTGCAAACGAGCATGTCACATTTGTTGATCGTGTTGAACCGGATCAGCTAAGAGCATATTATGCAATGGCCAAAGTGCATGTGCTGCCCAGCTGGTTTGAAACAACCGGTCTTGCTTCACTGGAAGCGGCGGCAATGGGTTGTAATATTGTGGTTACCCGGAAAGGGGATACGGAGGAATATTTCCAGGATGACGCCTTTTATTGTGATCCTTCGGATGAAGCGTCTATCCGGGAAGCGGTTAATGCGGCTTTTGAACAGCCCTATCGTGAGAAGCTCAGGGAAAGGATCTTTCACTATTTTACATGGGAGAAGGCGGCGGAGGCTACATTAAGAGTGTACAACAATATGTCTGCAACGCCAGATGCAACAGTTCAGCATTCCATCGCAAGTTCATAATATAAATAGATAAGTATTAAAATGTCGAATAAGATCTCAGTGATCGGCAGTGTAGGAATACCAGCAAAGTATGGCGGTTTTGAGACATTGGTCCATCAGATGGTGAGAAATCTGCATACAGAACTCAGTTTTACCGTTTATTGCAGTACTAAAGCCTATAAGGAAAGGCCGCGCCGTTTTGAATCAGCGCGGTTAAGATACATTCCGCTGAACGCCAACGGGGCGCAAAGTATACTATATGACTACCTGTCGATCATTATTTCCTTATTCAGCAAAGCAGACGTTTTACTGATACTCGGTGTTTCAGGCGCTACAATTCTGCCCTTGGTCAAATTGTTCTCCAGGAAGAAAGTGATACTGCATATCGATGGATTGGAATGGAAAAGGGCTAAATGGTCTCCCAAGGCCAGAAAGTTCCTTAAACTGTCTGAAAAGATCGGGTGCAGATACAGCGATGTGCTCATTGCGGATAATAAAGAGATCAAGACCTACATTGCCCGGGAGTACGGTCTTGACAGCGCACTGATCGAATACGGTGCGGACCATATTATAAAACATACCGGGGAAAGGAACGGGGATGAATATGCATTCAGTGTATGCAGGATAGAACCGGAGAATAATATCCATTTAATACTGGAAGCATTCTCCAGAAGCGCCGTACCCTTAAAGCTGGTGGGCAACTGGGAGCACTCGGATTATGGGCGGAACCTGTTGAAGGAATATGCCGCTTTCCCGAATATTACGATGCTCCCTCCTATTTATGACCAGCATAGACTGGATCAGCTGCGTGCAAATTGTAAAGTGTATATTCACGGACATTCAGCCGGCGGCACCAATCCATCGCTTGTAGAGGCTATGTTCCTGAAGCTTCCGGTTATTGCCTTTGATGTTTCATATAACCGGGCCACAACTGAAGAGCAGGCGCTGTATTTTAAAGAGACCGGCGAGCTGACTGGTATTCTGAACGGGCTTTCCGGCATTGACCTTGAGGGCCTGGCGGCGAAAATGGAGCAAATAGCCGAGCAACGGTATAAGTGGTCTATTATTGCAGAGAAGTATAAGCGTATTTTCACTGCGTAAGGAACTTATATTATCCATATCTTTGCCCCTAATTCACAAATCCTTACTTATGCTTCAAAAGCTCCATGTATTAGCCCTGATAACGTGCTGTTGCCTGGTGAGCGCTTATCGCGTGCAAGCCCAAAGCGCCGGGCGCCAGTATTCGCTTGGTTTTTATCAGCCCATGTCAGATAGCAGCAGCTACCACTCCTCTCTCAGAGATTACATGGTACAGCCTGTGTTTGCACTGCCTGCCGAGGATAGCACAAGGAAGAGAAGCTGGTGGCACCGTAAGCTTTTCCGCGAACACCTGTTGGAATTCACGGGGGATGATTTTGAGTTCTATGCCAGCTTCCTGCCTGATTTCCAGGTAGGACACAGTAATAAGAATGGCACCACATGGCTCAATACCCGTGGGTTTGTTGCAGGAGGCAAAATAGGAAACAACCTTACTTTTTATACGGAGTTCTACGAGAACCAGGGCCAGTTCCCGGAATATATAGACAAATTCAACCGGGCTACCGGCGTGGTTCCCGGTCAGGGAGCCTGGAAAGATTACAACGACGACGCTTTTGATTTCGCCTATGCATCCGCACTCATTAACTACAAAGCCGGCCGGCACTTTAATTTCCAGCTGGGGTATGACAAAAATTTCATAGGCGACGGTTACCGCTCCATGTTGTTATCTGATGTGCCTTTCAATTATCCCTTCTTTAAAATAGTGGCAAATGTAGGCCGCGTTCAATATACTACCATGTGGGCGCAGTTTATAGACAGGACCTATCCCAAAGCGTCCTACGATAACGGTTACCGGAAAAAATGGGGTGTATTTAATTATCTCGACTGGAATGTAAGCAGAAAGCTGTCCGTTGGGCTTTTTGGGGGAGTGATCTGGCAGGACTCCGACTCCCTTGGTAAGCGAGGGTTTGATATGAGTTATATCAATCCCATTATATTCCTGCGTCCTGTAGAATTTTCCGTTGGTTCTTCGGATAATGCGATCATGGGCCTGAATATCAAGTACGCCTTAAATCAGAACGGCGCTATTTATGGCCAATTCCTCCTGGATGAATTTAAGCTGAGCGAAATAACCAAGGGCAATGGCTGGTGGGGTAACAAATTTAGCGGCCAGCTGGGCGTCCGCTCTAATAATCTCTTTGGAGTGCCAAACCTGAACGGCCTTACCGAGCTTAATGCAGCCAGACCCTTTACCTACTCCCAACGTACTTCACTTAATAACTACGGACATTATAACCAGCCGCTCGCACACCCGTTGGGCGCAAATTTTATAGAGTGGGTCAATATTGCGGATTACAGGTATAAGCGCTGGTTCCTCCGCGGGGAAGTAATGTATGCACACTATGGGCTGGATACCGCTAACACGAACTACGGAAAAAATATCTTTAAGTCATACAATACCCGTACGCAGGATTATGATAACAAGATCGGCAATGGGCTTTCTACCAATCTCCTCTACCTGCAGGGCACCCTGGCTTTCCTCTTGAACCCGAAGTATAATTTGCGCCTGGAAGCATCAGTGGCTGCCCGTCGGGAAAGTAATGACCTCGGCAGGACCAGCGAGTTAATATTCCAGGTAGGTTTGCGCAGCACGTTCAGGCAATTGTATTACGATTTTTAACGCACCTAAATGAAAAAAGCACTTATTACTGGCATCACCGGTCAGGACGGCGCCTATCTCGCCGATCTTCTGCTGCACAAGGGTTACCATGTGCATGGCGTTAAGCGCCGCAGTTCTCTTTTTAATACAGACCGTATAGATTACCTGTACCAGGACCCGCATGAGCAGAACGTGCATTTTAATCTCCATTACGGCGATCTTACGGATTCTACTAACCTGATCCGCATTATCCAGGAAGTGCAACCTGACGAGATCTATAACCTGGGCGCTATGAGCCATGTAAAAGTGAGCTTCGAAACACCCGAGTATACTGCCAATGCTGACGGTATAGGTACCCTCAGGATACTGGAAGCCGTACGTTTACTTGGGATCACAGAAAAGACCCGGATATACCAGGCCTCTACTTCAGAGCTATATGGCCTGGTGCAGGAAGTGCCGCAATCAGAAACAACACCTTTTTACCCGCGTTCCCCTTATGGTGTGGCCAAGCTATATGCCTACTGGATCACCGTAAACTATCGCGAAGCATATAACATGTACGCCTGCAACGGGATCCTTTTTAATCATGAAAGCCCCCTGCGCGGAGAAACCTTCGTTACCCGCAAGATTACCCGTGCTGTGGCCAAAATAGCGCTGGGCATGCAGGATAAACTATATATGGGTAACCTGGACGCGCAACGCGACTGGGGCCATGCAAAGGATTATGTGGAAGCCATGTATCTTATACTGCAGCAGGAGCAGCCGGAAGATTATGTGATCGCCACCGGTATTACCACCACCGTGCGGGAATTTATCCGTATGGCATTTGCCGAAGCAGGTATCGGTATCGAGTTCAAAGGCAGTGGTGAAAATGAGAAAGCGGTGGTGAGCAGCTTTGACGCCGCTATTCCCAACCTCAGCACCGGGCAGGAAGTGGTAGCTATCGATCCCCGTTACTACCGTCCGACTGAAGTAGATCTGCTGATCGGCGACCCTACCAAAGCGCAAAGCAAATTGGGATGGAAGCCTAAATACGATCTGGCGGCTTTGGTAAAGGAAATGGTGGCAGCAGATATTGAGCTGTTCCGCCGCGAAAAGCTGCTCAGTGATGCAGGTTATAAAGTATTGAACCAATTCGAATAGGAAACAACATGCAGGAGCAGCAGAAAATATATGTGGCAGGCCACCGGGGTATGGTTGGTTCAGCTATTATGAGAAAGCTACAACAGGAAGGCTTCAATAATATTGTTACACGGACTTCTTCAACGCTTGACCTGCGCGACCAGGATGCGGTAGCGGCATTTTTCGCAGCGGAAAAGCCTGATTATGTATTCCTGGCAGCAGCCAAAGTAGGCGGCATTGTAGCCAATAACACTTATCGTGCAGAATTCCTGTACGAGAACCTGATGATCCAGAGCAATGTTATCCATCAGTCGTACGTCAATGGCGTACAAAAGCTGATGTTCCTCGGTTCTTCGTGCATCTATCCAAAGCTGGCCCCCCAGCCGCTAAAAGAGGAATATTTGCTTACCGGCCTGCTGGAGCCTACCAATGAACCTTACGCTATTGCTAAAATAGCCGGCATTAAAATGTGTGATGCCTATCGTGATCAATACGGCTGTAATTTCATTTCCGTCATGCCTACCAACTTGTATGGCCCTAATGATAATTACGACCTGCAGAACTCACATGTGCTGCCAGCTCTCCTGCGTAAGTTCCATGAAGCAAAGGAGAAAAGCGCTCCTGAAGTAGTGATCTGGGGTACCGGCACACCTAAAAGGGAGTTCCTGCATGCAGATGATATGGCGGCAGCCTGTTTCTTCCTGATGCAACATTATAATGAAGCAGGGCTGATCAATATAGGTATCGGTGATGATATCAGTATTGCAGACCTGGCGCGACTGATACAGCAAATTGTTGGCTACCAGGGAAAGCTGGTATTTGACACCTCCAAGCCAGATGGCACTCCAAGGAAATTAATGGACGTTTCCAAACTGCATGGTCTTGGCTGGCAGGCTCAGATCCCGCTGGAAGCAGGGATCCGGGAAGTGTATAAAGGAGTATTGAAAGAAGGCCTTTTGCAATAGGGCGTCAGAATAATAGCACGAAATGGTAGTGCAGGCAGGCTAAAATTTACCTTAAATTAGTAGCATACATTGCATCAATTTTAAACTGTACATCTATGCCTGTCATCCTATTGCATTTGCTTGTTATTCTAGGCATTACTGCGTTGTACACAATTGCAACCGCAGTCCCCGGAAAGTTCTTCCGGAAAAACAAAGCCGCCTAACCCGGTCCTATGTCCCTATTATTGGCGAAATACCATTAAAAGCATTATCGGCACAAAGCGCTTGGCCCCCCGTAA
>Ga0209758_1001626_pt1 | contig 25578 bp, 31 predicted proteins | sample AraplaMF_Col_mMF_FD_184258 | JGI IMG/M metagenome (GOLD analysis project Ga0209758, IMG submission 184258) | Arabidopsis root microbial communities from the University of North Carolina, USA - plate scrape MF_Col_mMF (SPAdes) (version 2) | ecosystem: Host-associated > Plants > Roots > Endosphere...
CACGCTGCGCCGCCTGCGGCCTGGACTATTCCTTCGCCGATGCAGGCGATGGTCCCGCTGTCTTCGTCATCCTCATCGTCGGCTTCATCATCATCGGTTCGGTGCTCTGGCTGCAGGTCAACTACGCCCCGCCGATCTGGGTCCACATCCTGCTCTTCGGTCCGCTGACGGTCATCCTTTCCCTGGTAGCGCTGCGCTGGTGCAAGGGTGTCCTCATCGCCATGCAATATCGCCACAATGCCCGTGAGGGACGCTTGAGTGACTGATATTGAAAGTCCGGCCCCGCGCCGCAAGCTGCCGATCTTTACCGGCATAATGGTTCTCATTGCGCTCGCCATCCTGATCTCGCTCGGCACCTGGCAGGTGGAACGCCTTCACTGGAAGGAAGGCCTGCTCGCCGATATAGCTGAGCGCCGCGCAGCAACCCCTGTTCCGCTTGGCGACATCGAGGCCATGGCGGGGCAGGGCGGTGATATCGAATACCGCACGGTGACCGCCACCGGGCGCTATATCAACAACAAGGAGCGCCATTTCTTCGCCACCTGGCGCGGCCAGACCGGCTATTACATCTATACGCCGCTGCAGCTTGCAGACGAGAGCTACCTCTTCGTCAACAGAGGCTTCGTTCCCTATGAGAACAAGGAGCCGGAAATGCGCATGCAGGGCCAGCTGACGGGCCAGCAGACGGTGACCGGCCTCGCGCGCGCAAAACTTCCCGCCAAGCCTTCATGGCTGGTGCCTGACAATGATGTGGTGAAGAACATCTTCTACTGGAAGGATCTCGATGTGATGGCATCGAGCGTCGACCTCGACAAGGCCAGTGTCCTGCCATTCTTCGTCGATGCCGATTCCACGCCCAACCCAGCGGGCTTTCCGATCGGTGGCGTGACGCAGGTCGATCTGCCGAACGACCATCTGCAATATGCCTTCACCTGGTACGGGCTGGCGGTGGTGCTGGCCGTCGTCGTCGCCATCTCCTGGTTCCGCCGCAAGGGTGCCGCGTAATAGTATCGCTTCAATTCCACCCCATATTGGGTTAGAGGTCCCTGAAGCTTAACCTGGATATGTCATGAACATTGCGGCAAAACCTCCTTTGACGATCAGGCTCTGCGGTCCGCGCGGCTTCTGTGCCGGCGTCGATCGGGCGATCCAGATCGTCGTGCTGGCGCTGAAGGCCTATGGCGCGCCCGTCTATGTCCGCCACGAGATCGTCCATAACCGCTATGTCGTAGAAGGGCTGGAAGCCAAGGGAGCGGTCTTCGTCGAGGAACTTGACGAGATCCCGGCGGAACATCGCGCCCAGCCGGTCGTCTTTTCCGCCCATGGCGTGCCGAAATCCGTGCCCGAGGATGCGAATGCCCGCAACCTCTTCTATCTCGACGCAACCTGTCCGCTGGTCTCCAAGGTCCACAAGCAGGCGATGCGCCATAATCGCCTCGGCCGCCATGTCGTCCTGATCGGCCATGCCGGCCATCCCGAGGTAATCGGCACCATGGGCCAGCTTCCCGAGGGTACCGTCTCTCTGGTAGAGACCGTCGAGGACGTCGATGCCTATGAGCCTGCTGATCCCGATAATCTCGGCTATGTCACCCAGACGACGCTCTCGGTCGACGATACTGCCGGCGTTATCAAGCGGCTGGAAGAGCGCTTCCCCAATCTGAAGGCGCCGGCTGCCGATTCCATCTGCTATGCTACGACCAATCGCCAGGAAGTGGTGAAGGAAGCTGCCCCCGGCTGCGATCTGTTCATCATCGTCGGCGCGCCGAATTCGTCCAATTCCAAGCGGCTCGTCGAAGTGGCGCTCCGGGCCGGGGCGAAGAAGTCGATCCTCGTGCAGCGCGCTTCCGAACTCGACTGGGATGAGATCGGCCCGATTGCCACGCTCGGCCTGTCCGCCGGTGCTTCCGCCCCGGAAGTGATCGTCAACGAGATCATCGAGGCCTTCCGTACCCGCTTCGATGCCCGCGTCGAGCTTGCCGAAACCGTGCAGGAAAACGAGCATTTCCTCGTCAATCGCGAGCTGCGCAGCCTTGAGCTGACAACCGCCGACATGGCATTTGTGAACGGGGAATGAGGCGAGGGGCCTTCCCCTCTCTCCTGCCCATCTGACGACAGCCTCTACAGTAAGAGACCCACCTTGGCAGTTTACACCGATATCGCCGAAGACGATCTGAAATGGTTTCTCACCGAATATGATGCCGGCACGTTGCTCTCCTACAAGGGCATCGCCGAAGGTGTCGAGAATTCCAATTTCCTGCTGCACACATCCAAGGCGCCGCTCATCCTGACGCTTTACGAGAAGCGGGTGGAAAGGAGCGATCTGCCGTTCTTCCTCGGCCTGATGCAGCATCTGTCGGCCGGCGGCCTGTCCTGCCCGCTGCCGCTGCCGCGCAAGGACGGCGCTCTTCTCGGCACGCTGTCAGGCCGTCCCGCCGCGCTTATATCCTTTCTGGAAGGCATGTGGCTCAGAAAGCCGGAAGCCAAACACTGTCGCGAAGTCGGCAAGGCGCTGGCGCAGATGCATGTCGCTGGCGAAGGTTTTCCGCTGACGCGGCCGAATGCCTTGTCGCTGGAAGGCTGGCAGACGCTCTGGGACAAATCAGAGGCCCGCGCCGACGAGGTGGAGTTCGGCCTGCAGAACGAAATCCGCGGCGATCTCAATTTCCTGCGCGCCTATTGGCCAAAGGATTTGCCCGCTGGCGTCATCCACGCCGATCTTTTCCCTGATAACGTCTTCTTCCTCGGTGACGAGCTCTCGGGTCTCATCGATTTCTATTTCGCCTGTAATGATCTGCTCGCCTATGACGTCTCGATCTGCCTCAATGCCTGGTGCTTCGAGAAGGATGGTGCCTACAACATCACCAAGGGTACGCAGATGCTGGAAGGGTACCAGAGCGTGCGTCCGCTGAGCGAGGCGGAGATTAAAGCTCTGCCAGTCCTCTCCCGCGGTTCGGCCCTGCGTTTCTTCCTGACCCGTCTCTACGACTGGCTGACGACGCCGGAAGGCGCGATGGTCACCAAGAAGGATCCGCTCGAATATCTGCGCAAGCTGCGTTTCCACCGCCAGATATCCTCGCCTGCCGAATATGGGCTCAGCCTATGAAGCACATCGATATTTTCACGGATGGCGCGTGCTCCGGCAATCCCGGCCCCGGCGGTTGGGGTGCGGTGTTACGCTACGGCGAGGTCGAGAGAGAGCTCTCCGGCGGCGAGGCGGAGACGACCAACAACCGAATGGAACTGTTGGCTGCCATCTCCGCGCTCAGCGCCTTGAAAGAGCCCTGCGAGGTCGATCTCTACACCGATAGCGCCTACGTGAAAGACGGCATTTCCAAATGGATATTCGGCTGGAAGAAGAACGGCTGGAGGACATCGGACAACAAGCCGGTGAAGAATGCCGAGCTCTGGCAGGCGCTGGAGGAGGCCCGCAACAGGCACAAAGTGACGCTCCATTGGGTCAAGGGCCACGCCGGTCACCCCGAGAACGAGCGCGCCGACGAACTGGCCCGCAAGGGCATGGAGCCGTTCAAGAAGAGCAAGAAGGCAGGTTGATCAAGCCGCCTGTCGCTGCTCCGCCGCTGCATTCTGTATCAGCCGGTGCAGATATTCCAGCTTCGTTACGACTGGCGAAGACAGCACGAAGGGATAGGAATCCGGCTGTCCCATGCTGCGCTGGATCGCGTTAATCGCAAGGCTGATCGGCACCCAGGCGCCGACGAGCTGTTCGGCGCTCTGTGCCCGATAGGGGTTGAAATCCACCTCACCGGCGATCTCTTCATGGCCGCGCGGATCGATCGCGATGCCGAAGCCACGCGCCGTTTCCAGCGTATCGACGATGTGCAGGTAGTGCGCGAAGCATTCTGCGAAATCTTCCCAAGGATGGACGGAGGCATAGGCGCTGATGAAGGTCTCTTGCCATCCTGCAACCGGCCCATTGGTATAGCGATCCTGTAATGCCGCGCCATAGTCCTGCCGCTCATCGCCGAAGACTGCGCGGAATTCGTCGAATCCATTGCGGTCGCGGACCAGCTTGTTCCACACGAAGTGTCCGGTCTCATGGCGGAAGTGGCCGAGCAGCGTGCGATAGGGTTCATCCATCGCCATGCGCGCCTGCTCGCGGGTCACGTCGTCTGCTTCCGCTGCGCGGATCGCGATCAGCCCGTCCTCATGGCCGGTGATGGCCGGTACGACATTGCCGTCATTCTGCACGGTGTCTTCAAGAAAATCGAAAACGAGGCCGCCTTGCGGGTCTTCCTGCCGGTTGGGATGCGGCAGGTTCCAACACAGCAGCGAATAGAAGAGGTGGCGCTGCGCCTGGCTGATACGGCGCCAGCGGTCGATACCATCTTGCGTATCGGTATTCGGCACCAGCCGGTTATGCCGGCAGGCGATGCAAAAATCGTTGTTGTCATCAACCAGCCAGTTGCAGATGTCGAGGCCCGCATTGGCACAGAACTGCACGAGCCGGTTCGGATCGGAGACGAGCTGCCAGTTCGTCTCGTCGCGCGATTCCAGCGCATGCATGGAAAGATCGCGCGCAAAGAAGCCGAGGCGATGGTTGCAGCGCACGCACTGCCTGTTGTCGAAATGGACGACCTGATCGCAATTATCGCAGGCAAACAGCCGCATGGCAGCCCCCTACAGGCAGGATATGATGGAAAATGCCCGCCGCAAACGGGTGCGACAGGCATTGCACGTATGAATAAAATGGGGCGTCAGAGCCGGTCGACGGCGCCCTTCAGCTTGTCCTTGACCTTGCCGGTTGCGACTTGGGCTTTGCCCTTGGCTTCCTGCATGCCGCCCTTGGTCTGCATTTCGCGGTCGCCGGTGGCCTTGCCGGCAGCCTTCTTCGCCTTGCCGGCTATCTCGTTGACCTTGCCGGAAATCTTGTCGCCAGTGCTACCCATGTGTGTGTCTCCTCTCGGGTCACGAACGGAGTGTCCGCGTTTGCCGACAGGAAACGCTGAAAAAGCAGTTTCGTTCCGGAATGACCCAATCAGGCGTGGCCGGCTTCAGCCGAAAGCATGGCCGGCGTTACGCCCATGCTGGCAAGCGCCCGCTCATACTTGTCATCGAGGCAGCGATCGAAGATCAGCTCCTCATTGGCCGCACAATTGAGCCAGCCATTGGAGGCCACCTCGTTTTCAAGCTGGCCCGCGCCCCAGGAGGAGTAGCCGAGCAGCATGGTCGCCCGCTTCGGGCCGCCGCCCTTGGAGATGGCACGCACGATATCGAGCGTCGCCGTCAGGCAGATATCGTCGCTGACGGGGATCGAGGAGTCGCTGACATAGTCGTCGGAATGCAGCACGAAACCGCGACCACTTTCGACTGGACCGCCCGTCTGGATCGGAAACTCCCGCGCATCTTTCGGCAGCACGATCGAATCTTCCTGCTTGATCATATCGAGATGCAGCAGGACATCGGTGAAGGTGAGGCTCTGCGGGCGATTGATGACGAAGCCCATGGCCCCTGCATCAGAGTGGGCGCAGATGTAGATCACCGTGCGTGCGAAGTTGCGATCCTCCATGCCGGGCATCGCGATCAGGAACTGACCATCGAAAAATCCGCGTTCCCGTCTGTTCTTCAGCGTTGCTAGGGACATGGTTCCTCCTGCCGCCAGACCGCACAAAGGCTCCGACAAGAGAAAGATGGGGCAATGTCACAAATCAATCAACTGAAAATGAAGATTTAAATGAGCAGGACTTCTGGCGGCAATTGGCAAGTTTCGGTAAACCCTTGTTCCATGAGAGTTATTTCATTGCTTGCGCGACCCCTCGTAATTGCAGTCATTTCGGCTGTGCCCATGCTCGGATTGTTTCATTCGGCGCATGCGGAGATGAGCGACTGGGCGGAGAATGAGGGCGGTCGCATGCGTCTCGTGGCGCTGCCGCCGGACGCTGAAGGCCATATCCGGGCTGGCCTGCAGATCGAGCCGAAGCCCGGCTGGATTACCTATTGGCGTGAGCCGGGCAACAACGGCATCCCGCCGCAGATCACCATCGCACCGCAAAGCGGTGTAACGCTTGAGGCCATTTCCTATCCCGTTCCGAAACATATCTCCAGCGGCAAGGTCGAGGATATCGGCTATGAGGCGCCGGTGACCCTGCCATTATCGCTGACGGCTTCGAAAGTGGGACCGGTCGTTCTCGACGCCACCGCCTTCATCGGTATCTGCAAGGATATCTGCATTCCTTTCCAGGCGCAGCTTTCACTGAAATTTGGTACTGCCGCTCAGTCGCGTCCGCAGGAGGAAATGATCCTTCGGAGCGCCGCTGCCCGGCTTCCCGAAGCGCCGTCTGCCGATTTCGAGATCTTGGCACACGGGATGTCACCCGACCTGAAGCAACTCTCGCTGAAAATTACTCTGCCGGAAGCAGGGAATGGAACGCCCGAAATCATCGTCACCGGCCCGAGCGGTTATGCCTTTACCAAGCAGATGAATGTGGGGCGCAGCGGCAGGGCCTATTCCGCCGATATCGCCATCAGAAAGCTACCGAAGAACTACGATATCAAGGGCAAGCAGTGGGGGGTGCTCATCGTTGACGGCGCCCGCGCCATGGAAACCACGCTTGCCTTTGATTGACCGCATCTTATAGTCCCTCTCAATCCCTATGCGGCCTTGCCGCAACCAGCCAGAACCGAGGAGAAAATCCATGACCATCGCGATCGGCGACAAGCTTCCTGCCGCCACCTTCAAGGAAAAGACCACCGACGGCCCGGTTGAAACCACCACCGAGCAGCTCTTTGCCGGCAAGCGCGTCGTGCTCTTCGCCGTACCCGGCGCCTTTACACCCACCTGTTCGCTGAACCATCTGCCGGGCTACCTGGAAAACCGCGATGCCATCCTCGCCAAGGGCGTCGACGATATCGCGGTTCTTGCCGTCAACGACTGGCATGTCATGGGCGCCTGGGCACAGTCTTCGGGCGGCCTCGGCAAGATCCACTTCCTCGCCGACTGGGATGCCGGCTTCACCAAGGCAGTCGGTCTCGATGCCGATCTCTCCGGCGGCGGCCTTGGTGTGCGCTCCAAGCGCTATTCCATGCTGGTCGAAGATGGCGTGGTAAAGTCGCTCAACGTCGAGGAAACGCCCGGCCAGGCAACGGTTTCCGGTGCTGCGGCGATGCTCGAACAGCTCTAAGCCGGAAAAGCTCCCGTTGTTACGCAAGGGCGCCTTCTGGCGCCCTTTTTTAATTTTGATCACTCAAGCAAATCAATGTCGCGCCGGGCATCCGCCGCGTTGCGTTAAGAGCGGCTTCGCCTCATTCTTGCCATAATTGTTATAACATAACAGTAATGTTATCACATATAAGGGATTGAGAATGCCGCCCGATCAGGAACATTTCGCCATCAGTCTCCTCGGGCAATCGGCACTTCTGCGCGTCTGCGGTGCGGTCGCCATCGTCGCACTTCTCTGGCTCGCGATTCATTGGGCGATCCTCCTGCCATGAGCGCGCCAGTCATTCGCCTCGACAATCTTACCGTCTCCTATGATCGTCATCCTGCTGTCCACCATCTCTCCGGCACGTTCCAGCCCGGCAGCCTGACGGCAATCGCCGGGCCGAATGGGGCGGGGAAATCCACGTTGCTGAAGGCAATCATGGGGGAGCTGCGTCCTGCCGAAGGGCGGGTGGAGCACCTGATGCAACGCACTGATTTCGGCTATCTTCCGCAGGCGGCTGACATCAACAGGCGTTTCCCGATCTCGGTGCTGGATACGGTGCTGCTCGGAAGCTGGCGTTCCGCCGGTGCCTTTGGCCGCATCGCGAAGCAAGACGCCGCATGTGCCCGCGCCGCGCTTGCCACCGTCGGTCTGGAGGGGTTCGAAAAGCGCCATATCGGCTCGCTTTCGGCCGGCCAGTTCCAGCGTGTGCTCTTCGCCCGCCTGCTTCTGCAGGATGCGCGCATCATTCTGCTTGACGAACCCTTCACCGCCATCGATGCCCGGACAACCAGGGACCTGCTCGATGTCGTCGCGCGCTGGCATGGCGACGGGCGGACGGTGATTGCCGTGCTGCATGATTTCGAACAGGTGAGGGCATATTTCCCGGAAACCTTGCTGCTCGCCCGCCAGCTGATCGGCTGGGGGCCGACGCAGGAGGTCATGTCGTCTGCCAATCTTCTGCAGGCCCGCGCCATGGCCGAACGCTGGGATGAGGATGCCGAAGCCTGCGAGCCGGCGGCATGACGGCTTATGATATCTTCTTCGCTCCCTTCGCCGATTATGGTTTCATGCGCCGCGCCCTCGTCGCTTGCCTGTGCCTCGGCCTTGGTTCCGGCCCCATCGGTGTTTTCCTGATGCTTCGCCGCATGAGCCTGATGGGTGATGCGATGAGCCATGCCGTGCTGCCGGGAGCGGCAATTGGTTATCTCGTCGCCGGCTCGCTGTCACTGACGGCCATGGGCATCGGCGGCCTCGTCGCGGGTCTTTCCGTAGCGCTTCTATCAGGTGTCGTCAGCCGCATGACCGTGCTGCAGGAGGACGCGAGCTTCGCAAGCTTCTATCTCGCTTCCCTTGCTCTTGGGGTACTCATCGTCTCCCTGCGCGGATCCAATATCGATCTTCTGCATGTGCTTTTCGGCACCATCCTCGCCATCGATGCGCCGGCTTTGACGCAGATCGGCGCCATAACGTCGGTCACACTATTGGCGCTCGCGGTCATCTATCGGCCGCTGGTCGCGGAATGCTTCGATCCGGGCTTCCTGCGCGCCGTTGGCGGGCGCGGGCCAATCTATCATTTCCTCTTCCTGCTTTTGGTCGTGCTGAACCTCGTGGCAAGCTTCCAGGCGCTCGGCACGTTGATGGCCGTCGGCCTGATGATGCTGCCGGCCGCGATCGCCCAGCTGTGGTCTCGCAACCTGCCGGCCATGATGATCATTGCGGCGGCAAGTGCTGCAGCCTCCGGCTACCTCGGCCTCATCGCCTCCTATCACCTCGAGCTCGCCTCCGGCCCGACGATCATCATGACGGCGGCCCTGCTCTATGGCCTCTCCATCTTCTTCGCGCCGTCGGGCCTTGCCCGGCGTTTCTTCCCCCGCCCGCATCTGAAGGGCTGATTACAGGAGACATCGATGTTAACCAGCAGACTGCTTCTCTCCGCCGCCTTGCCTGTCCTGATGACGCTTTCAGCCGTGCCTGCCTCGGCCGAAACGCTGAAGGTTGTTGCGTCCTTCACCGTGCTTGCTGATGTCGTCCGCCAGGTCGGCGGCGACCACGTCAAGGTCACGAGCCTCGTCGGACCGAACGGCGACCCCCATGAATTCGAGCCGTCGCCGGCCGATGCGAAGGCGCTGAACGCTGCTAAAGTCACCTTCGTCAGCGGCGAGGGGCTGGAAGGCTGGATGGATCGCCTGATCACCGCCTCTGGCCACAAGGGCAAGCCGGTCACGGTCTCCGAGGGTATCAATACCCGCACGATGGAAGAGGATGGCAAGACCGTCACCGATCCACATGTCTGGAACAGCCCCGTCAACGTGAAGGTCTGGGTCGCCAATATCGAGAAGGCATTGTCCGACGCCGACCCGGCCGATGCCGCGGCCTACAAGGCCAATGCCGAGAAATATACAAAGAAACTGGACGAACTGGATGCCTATGCGCATTCCAAATTCGACAAGATCGCCGATGGCCGCCGCAAGGTGCTGACGAGCCACGATGCCTTCGGCTATTTTGGCCGTGAATATAATGTCAGCTTCCTGGCACCGCTTGGTCTCTCGACAGAAAGCGAAGCATCGGCCGCCGACGTTTCCAAGCTGATCGAGCAGATCAAGCAGGAACGCGTGAAGACCTACTTCTTCGAAAACTCCAACGATCCGCGCCTCGTCAAGCAGGTCGCCACCGCGACTGGTGCCGAACCGGGCGGTGAGCTCTACGTCGAATCTCTCTCGGACTCGAAAGGCCCGGCCCCGACCTACGAGAAGATGTTCCGCTACAATGTCGACCAGCTCTCCACCGCCATGGCGAGGTCGAGCTGAGTTACCAAGGTCTCAGATAACGAGATCGAAAACCAGGAGGCCGGCCAGGCCTCCATCCGTCGACGAGACGATGCGCTCGCCGACGGCCACATGCTCGGGATGCACGAGGTAGGCATCCCGGGCCTCGGGGCTCTCGAAGGTCACGGCAAAGCCGTCGACGAAACCGCCATGCAGCCCCTCGGGCGAAACATTCGGCCCGTATTTGATATCGAGAATCCCCGGTATCACCTGCTTCAGCGCCACAATGGCGTCGAACAGCGCCTGCTTATCGTCAGGTGTCATGGCGCTCTTCAGCCGCATGAATACGCAGTGCAGGATCATAAGGTACCTCCCGATTATGTTTTCGGGCAGAATAACGAGGAAAACGGCAAGGGCAACGATATTTCGTTTCCGCAGTCGCTAGACCTGTTGAACGCTAGGCACCCTACATCTGGTCCGCTGCCGTCACCGGATGGTTATAGATCTTGCGGACGAGATCGTTGGACAGCCCCCGTGCGGCGGTCTTCTGCTCTTCCGACATCGGCCGGCAGGTATCCTTGAGATTGGAGCCATCAAGCACGGTCGCTGTCCCGGAATTGGCGATGACGATATGCCAGCTGCAAGCGGCGACCTTGTCGATGATAACAGCGCCGCGGCAACCAGTGGAAAGGCAGAAGGCCACCGTGACTTGTGCGCCGTGATCGCCCTTGTGAGCCAGCGCATAGGCTGTCTTGAAGTCTTTCTTCCAGTTTTCACAGCGCCCTGGCGCTTCTGCTGCGTCGCAGCCCAGCGTGGCGGGATGGATTTCGGTGGCGTAAAGCGGAGAAACACAAAAGGCGCCCATCGAGAGAGCGAGCAGAAGCTTGAACATCGGATTTTCCCTATTGCGCTGAGGGAGAGGCGCATATCGGCTGTCAATGGTCAATGGCCGCCGCAGGGAAAGTGGTCGGAGAGGTTCGAATGCCCCGGAAAAAGCCGGTGAACGGGCCTTGGGATCAGGCCCGCTTCGTCAGCGGAAACCGTTCCCTCAGCAGCCGCAGCACCGATTCCGACGGCATCGGCGGGCCGAAGAGATAGCTCTGGCCGTAGCTGCAGCCCATCTTGGCAAGCTCGATCGCATCCTCGTTGGACTCGATGCCTTCGGCCACCACCTTCATGTCCAGCTCGCGCGCCATGGCAATCACGGATTTCAGGATCGTCGCCTTCTTGTCGCTGTTGTCGCGCACCAGCGCCTTGTCAAGCTTGATCGTGTCGAAGGGAAAGCGAGTCAGGTAGGCGAGCGAGGAATAGCCGGTGCCGAAATCGTCGAGCGCCAGACCGAGTCCGACCTCTTTCAGCTTTTGCAGCACGAGGCGCGCCTGTTCCGGATTCTCCATCACCATGGATTCCGTCAGCTCGAGCTTCAGTTGCGAAGGATCGCAATGGGTCTTCGCCAGCACCGAGCGGACGTCGTCGTAGAGCTCGTTGTTGAGAAGCTGCACGCTGGACAGATTGATGGAAACGAAAATCGGCAGTTCGCCGGTCTGGTTCTGCCAGGCCATCAGGTCGTTGGTCGCCTGTTCCAGTGCGAAGATGCCGAGTGCGCCGATAATGTCGGATGTTTCGGCGATCGGAATGAATTCGGATGGCGGGATATTGCCGCGCTTGGGGTGTTCCCAGCGCATCAGCGCCTCGAAGCCGGCGATCTCGACATCTTCCAGCCGTGCGATCGGCTGGTAGACCATCGAAAGCTCCTTGCGCTCGATGGCGCGGCGCAGATCCGATTCGAGCTGCAAACGGTCGGTGCCGAAATCGCGGAAGGCCGGCTGGAAGGGCTCCACGCGGTTGCCGCCGGCGCGCTTGGCCCGATACATGGCAAGCTCGGCGTCGCTGAGCAGACCCGACGCGCTCTCCTGCTGGTCCACCCAGGAGGTGAGGCCGATGGAGGCGGTCAGGATGATCTCCCGGTTGGAGAAGTTGATAGGCACCATGATCGCCTTGCTCATCGCATCGGCGAAATCCGCGACCTTGGCCGGATCATGCTCGGAAACGAGGATGAGGCCGAACTGATCGCCGGAAAGGCGCGCCAGCGTATCCTGTGGTTTCAGGAGGCGACGCAAACGGCGAGTGAGCGCGATCAGGATATTGTCACCTGCGGCGACACCGAGGGAATCGTTGACCAGCTTGTAGCGGTCGATGTCGATCACCATGACGGTCGGTCGCAGCGTCTCGCCGCCCGGCGCCAGCGTCAGCACCGACTGCAGGCGGTCGAGGAACACCTGCCGGTTCGGCAGGCCCGTCAGGTTGTCGTGCAATGCATCATGCAACAGCCGCTCGACGGAATTCTTCTGTTCGGTCACATCGACGATCGTGCCGACGCAGCGAATGATCTCGCCGTTCGAGCCGAGAACCGGCCGGGCGCGGATCAGCAGCCAATGGAAATGGCCGTCTTCGGCGCGGATGCGGAACTCGTGGTTCAGCCGCCCGCGGCGATGTTCCAATAGCACGTCCAACGTGGCGCGGAAGCGGTCGCGGTCATCGGGGTGCAGCCGCGGCAGCCAGTTGCGGGCCGCGCCATGCATCGTACCCGGCGACAGCCCGAGTTTTACGGAAACGTCGGGAATGGTGACGACCCGATCGCGCGCCACATCCCAGTCCCAGACCATGTCGCCCGAACCCGTCAGCGCCAGCGACTGCCGCTCGAGATCGGAGAACAGTCCCTGCTGGAAAGCGCCGCCCGCAAAGGCATGCTGCATGACGGTGAAGCCGATCAGCAGCACGATGAGGACGAGACCGCCGCCGAGTGCGGGCTGGATGATGTCATTGTCGAGCCGACCGGTGATCGTCAGCCAAGCGCCGAACAGCCACACGAGCGTCAGCGCCCATGCCGGCACGAGCAGGATGGCGCGATCATAGCGGTTGAAGCCGAGATAGATGATGAGCAGCAGACCGGTCGCCGCCGTCAGTGCAAAGGACAGCCGCGCGATGCCGGCCGCGATCGACGGATCGTAGATCGCAACGCCGAAGAGCAGGGCAAGACCCAGCACCCAGGCAAGCGTGGCATAGCCGAGATGCACATGCCATCGGTTGAGGTTGAGATAGGTGAACAGGAAGATGACGAAACTGGAGGCGAGCGCCACCTCCGCACAGGCGCGCCATATTCGTTGATCCGCCGAGGCGACGCTGATCAGCTTTCCGAGAAAGCCGAAGTCGACGCAGATATAGCCGAGCACCGCCCAGGCAAGCGCTGCCGTCGCCGGCAGCATCGAGGTTCCCTTGACGACGAAGAGGATCGTCAGGAAGACGGCGAGCAGGCCGGCAATGCCGAGAACTATGCCGCGATAGAGTGTGAAGGCGTTGATCGTATCCTTGTAGGCGTCCGGCTCCCACAGGTAGATCTGCGGCAGATCCGGCGTCGCGAGCTCGGCGACGAAGGTAATGACGGCGCCGGGGTTCAGTGTGATGCGGAAGACATCGGCCTCGTCGCTTTGCTGCCGGTCGAGTGCGAAGCCTTCGCTCGGCGTGATCGCGATGATGCGCTGCGAGCCGAGGTCGGGCCAGAACAGCTTGGAATTGACGAGACGGAAGTGCGGCGCGACGATGACGCGCTCAAGCTGCTCTTCCGAAACATTGGCAAGCGCAAAGACCGCCCAGTCGCCCTGATGGTTTTCCGAACTTGCGCGCACCTCGATGCGCCGGCGGATGCCGTCGGCGCCGGCTGCGGTCGAAACCTGGAAGGCCTCGCCCTGGTTGGCGTAGATTTCTGTCGTGGCAGTCAGGTCCAGCGCAGTATCGTCGCGGGAAATCTTCACCGGTTCGGCCGCCTGCGCGGTTTCCGCCGCAACGGCGAATACCGACAGGAGAAGGGCTGCGATCACCGCGATCATTCGTCCGGACGGTGACGTCGGCAGCATGCGGTCTTTGTTCATCGGCTGTTGGGTTTCCTGCCTGTATCCGCGTCGGTGGCAAGACGTGAAAACATCACGTGATCATGCCACTGACCGTTGATCTTCAAATATCCGCGCAGGTAGCCTTCCCGCTGGAACCCGGCTTTCTCAAGCAGGCGAATGCTCCGTGCGTTGTCTGGAATACAGGCTGCTTCAATACGGTGCAACTCAAGCCCTGCGAAGATATAGGGAATAACCAGTTGAAGTGCGGCAAACATATGGCCCTGGCCGGCATAACGCTCGCCCATCCAGTAGCCGATCATGCAGCTCTGGGCGGCGCCCCGGCGGATATAGCCGATGGTGATACCGCCGACGAGCGCCATATCCTTTTTCTGGAAAATGAAGAGCGGGATCGCCTGTCCCGAGGCATATTCCTGCTTGCCGCGGATCACCCGGGCGCGAAAAGAGCCTTCCGTCAGCTCGTCGCGACGCCATGTCGGCTCCCAGGGTTCCAGAAAACGGCGGCTGTCAGCGCGAAGCCGGTGCCACTGGTTGAAATCCTGGTAGCGCGGCAGGCGCAGGACATATTTGTCGTTTTCGAGTTCGACCGCTTCAGGCTGTCGCGACAGGAACCGAAAAACCGATTTTGGCATCGATAACCCCCGACGCAACGGATATGTCCGTCAGCGGCTTGCCTGCTTCGTCTTCGGTGCCGAAACCGAAAGCGAGGCGGTGATGTCTTCCATCGGGGCAAGCTGCTCGAGCGGGCCGATCGCCGAAAGCGTCGGGACGGTATCGTAGAAGAGGCGACCGGCAAGATCGGTCAGGCGCTCGATGGTGATGCCTTCCAGGCGTTCCATCATCTCCGGATTGGAGATCGGACGGCCGTAGAGCATCATCTGTCGGGCGACCTGGCCGGCGCGCGCCGCAGGACTTTCCTGGCCCATGAGAAGCTGCGCACGGATCTGGGCGCGGGCTCGCTCGATTTCCTTCTGGTCGATGTTGTCGGCCGATTTGTGCAGCTCGTCGATGATGACAGGCACCAATTCCGGCAGGTTTTCGCCGCCGGTCGCGGCATGGATGCCGAAGATACCGGTATCGGAAAAGCCCCAGTGGAAGGCATAGACGGAATAACAGAGACCGCGGAACTCGCGCACTTCCTGGAACAGGCGGGAGGACATGCCGCCGCCGAGGATATTGGCGAGGATCTGCGAGCAGTAGAAATCACGGGCGTGATAGGCCTTGCCCTCGAAGCCGAGCAGAATCTGTGCGTCCATGAGATCGCGCGGTTCGCGCACATTGCCGCCGATATAACGTGCGGCTTCCATGACCGGCGGCGCATTGGGCGCGGTCGGCAGACTTGCAAAACGGTCTTCGACCATGCGCACGAATTCTTCATGCTTGACGGCGCCGGTTGCCACGACGAACATCCGGTCGGTCGTGTAGTTGCGGCCGAGATAGGTGCGAATCTGCTGCGGTGTGAAGGAAACGACGGTTTCCGGAGTGCCGAGGATCGGCCGGCCGAGCGTCTGGCCGCGATAGGCCACTTCGGAGAAACGGTCGAAGACGACATCGTCGGGCGTGTCGTTGGCCGCATTGATCTCCTGCAGGATGACCTGCTTTTCGCGCTCCAGCTCTTCCTCTTCGAAGGCGGATTCCGTCAGGATATCGGCCAGAATATCGACGGCGAGCGGCACGTGATCCTTCAAAACCCGGGCATAATAGGAGGTCGTCTCGGTGGAGGTCGCGGCGTTCACTTCGCCGCCGACATCCTCGATTTCCTCGGCGATCTCACGGGCGGAACGTCGTGCCGTTCCCTTGAAAGCCATGTGCTCGAGCAGATGGGCGATGCCATGCTCGTCTTCCGTCTCGTTGCGCGAGCCTGATTTGATCCAGACTCCGAGTGCAGCGCTTTCAAGGTGCGGCATGGTCTGTGTAACTACTGTCAGCCCGGATTTGAGCCGGGTGCACTCAACTGTCATGTGCTATCTTTCTGCGCCTGCCGTCATCTAGCTGCGGGCATGCTTGCCGATAAAGGTTTCAACCGCTTTGAGCTCGGGCTCGATGATCTGGAAGCGCTCCTCCCTGTGCATCAAATCAGCAAGCCACGTCGGAAGCGCCGGGTCAATACCGGAGGCGGATTTTACGGCAGCCGGGAATTTCGCCGGATGGGCGGTGGCAAGCGTCACCATCGGGGTATCAGGCTTTTCCCGCTTGGCCGCCACGAAGACGCCGATCGCCGAATGCGGATCGAGCAGATAGCCGGTTTCCGCATAGGTCTCGCGGATCGTTTCAGCCACCTGGCGTTCGCTGGCGCGGCCGGCACGGAAGTCCTTCCTGATGAATTTCAATGCTTCGGGCGCAATCTCGAAACCATTGGATTGCTTGAGGCTTTCCATGGCGGCGCGCACCTTCGAGGCGTCACGGTCATAGGCTTCGAACAGCAGCCGTTCGAAGTTGGAAGAGATCTGGATGTCCATGGATGGAGAGGTTGTGGCCTTCACCGACTTCATGTCGTAGCGACCGGTCTTCAGCATGCGCGTCAGAATGTCGTTCTCGTTGGTGGCGATCACGAGCTTGTCGATCGGCAGGCCCATGCGCTTGGCGCAATAGCCGGCGAAGATATCGCCGAAATTGCCTGTTGGAACCGTGAAAGAGATCTTCCGGTCCGGGCTGCCGAGTGCCACCGCCGTCGTGAAATAGTAGACGATCTGGGCCATGATGCGCGCCCAGTTGATCGAGTTGACACCCGAAAGCTTCACCCTGTCGCGGAAGGCAGTGTCATTGAACATGGCTTTGACGAGATTCTGGCAATCGTCGAAATTGCCCTCGACAGCGAGTGCATGCACGTTGCCGGCCGTGGAGGTCGTCATCTGCCGCTGCTGCACCGGCGAAACCTTGCCGTGCGGGAAGAGGATGAAGATATCCGTACGCTCGCGGCCGGCGAAGGCGTCGATCGCAGCGCCGCCCGTATCGCCCGAGGTAGCGCCGACGATGGTCGCCCGCTCGCCGCGCTTTTCCAGGGCGTAATCCATCAGGCGGGCAAGAAGCTGCATCGCCACATCCTTGAAGGCGAGCGTCGTGCCGTGGAAGAGTTCCATCACAAAACTGTTCGGGCCGGTCTGTACCAGCGGCGCGATCGCCGGATGGCGGAAAGTGCCGTAGGCCCCGTCGATCATCGCCCGGAAGGTTTCATCGGGGATTTCGCCATTGGTGAAGGGCGAAAGAATGGTGAAGGCGATCTCTTGATAGCTCTTGCCGCGCAGCGCACGGATTTCCTTCTTAGAAAAGCTCGGCCATTTGCGGGGAACATAGAGCCCGCCATCGCGCGCCAGCCCCGCCAGAAGGGCGTCGCAAAAGCCGAGGGAAGGGACCTCGCCGCGGGTCGAGATATAGTCCACGTTCGTCATCCTTGATCTATGGCTGGAGAAATTCGGCGCGCAAACGGGACGCTGCCGTTCCGCCGAAAAGAGGGGGCTTAACGGCCTGTCGGGGCAGTGTCGCAGGTATCCTATTGAACTTGCCCGCATCCGGCGCCGAAAACTGCATCAAAACGGTGCTTACCCAATCGATTTTTCTTTGCGCCGCTGATATAGACCATCGCCAACTGTCATGAAAGGCCTTGCGCGAAAGTCGCAAGAACCTGCAGGAATGTAGAAGAAAAGCGTTTGCAAGGGATGGAATATAGTGCTCGGCAAGGTCTCTCGTCTCATCGTTTCCGCATCGCTCCTTGCCGCTCTTGCCGGCTGCAATTCGCTCGGCCTCGGCGGCGACAGCAAGCCTGAAGCTGTAGCTGCGAGCAGCGGCCCTGCTCCGCTTCAACCGAACGGCAATGCCCAGATCATGCCGGTCGCGCCGACCCGTCCTTCGTCGAACCAGGCTCCGATCGGCACCGGCGTTACCGCGCAAGGAACGATCGCACCCGTTGTGCAAGGTGCATGCCCGCAGATCTTCATGCGTGACCAGGACGCGATCTACCGCACCTATACGAAAGGTGCGAAGACCGGGGATCCGCAGCAGGTCGTCTTCCAGGCATCTTTCGGCGACTATAGCCGCCAGTGCATGCTGAATGATACGGCGCTCTCCATGACCGTCGTAGCACAGCTTCGCCTTGTTGCCGGTCCGGGCGGCGCGCCAGGCCCGGTCACGCTGCCGATCCGCATCTCGGTGCTGGACGGTCAGGATGTTCTCTCGTCGGAAGTCATCAATTTCCCGACGCAAATTCCGGCGGGCTCCCCTGGCACGCAGGTCATCTTCCGCCACGAAGGCATCAAGATGCCGGTCGGCTCCGGTGCGCTGGTCCGCGTCAATGTCGGTTTCGACACCCAGCCCGCCAAGAACGTCAAAAATTCCAAGAAGAAGAGCAGCTAGGCAATCGGCTGCTCGCGATCTCGTAGGTTGAAAGCGCTGTAGTGGCGCGGCACGTGCGGCACGCGACAAACCGTCATCCACATATAAAAGAGCCCGCGAATCTGCGGGCTCAGTGTGCGAGCTTCGGTGGGAGGCTGGAGGCAGAAAGGCTGCTGCTTAGAGCACGCCCTCCCACTCTGCCAGCGCGGCGACCACGCCCGGCAGATCGTTCATACGCGAGATCACCGTCTCCGCACCCGCATCCGTCAACTTGTCGGCATGCGAGGGATAGGTGTGCGAGCCGCCGGTGAAGCCGATCACCCGCATGCCTGCGGCACGCGCAGCATGGATGCCATGCGTGGAATCTTCGACGACGACTGTCTTGGAAGGCGAAACGCCCATCTGGCTTGCGCCATGCAGGAAGATATCCGGCTTCGGCTTGGCGCGATCGGGGCCGAGATCCTTGGCGGAGAAGATATTGGGGACGAAGAGCTTCTTCAGTCCGACCTTGCCAAGCATCATGTCGAGCCGCTGGCTCGAGGAGTTCGAGCAGATGCAGCGCTTCATCGACAGGCGGCTGACGGCGAATTCGACGCCGGGAATGGCCTGCACTTCCTGTTCGAGCCTGATGTCCAGAAGCTTCTGCGACTGATCGAGCAGCGATGCCGAGATCGGAATGCTGGCTTCCTGTTCGATCTGGAAGAGGATATCGCGCCAGGTGAGGCCGGCGAAGCGCTCGTTCATTTCCTCGACGCTGATCGGATAGCCTGCTTCCGTCAGCAGCTTGGATTCGACATCCGCTGCGATGATTTCGGAATCGACCAGAACGCCGTCACAGTCGAAGATGATGAGGTCGAAGCCGTCCATATACTCATGCCTTGTTCGGGGATGATGCGGCTTTACACGATGGCGGACGAAAGCTCAACCGATGGCGTGGCATGGCTGGAATGCGCGGCGCGGGCAGCTTTGCAGCGAGCGGCTGCGGCACGGCCGCTCACCATCATTTCGGGAACAAGCTGGTCGTGCCTTGCCAGCTTTCCAGCGGAAACAATTTCAGGAACTGCCGCTCGCCCTCGGGTGAAAAGACCACGGAGCGGCTTTCCGGCATTCGCCGCGCCCAGCCTTTTTCCATGAAATTCGAAAGCAGCGCTTTGCCGAGGCTGCCGGCGAGATGGGCGCGTCGCTCGCTCCAGTCGAGACAGGAGCGGCAGAGCGGCCGGCGCGAGGATTTGAGGCTGCCGATATCGATGCCGATGCATTGCAGATCGTTCTCGCCCTTGGGCGTCACCGCAAGCCCGTCGCCGACGGTATCGATCGATCCCGATGCAACCAGGCTGTCCAGCATGCGCACGCCGTAATCGCCGGCGAGGTGATCGTAGCAGATGCGCGCCTTGCGCAACGCAGGATCCTTCGGTCCGGGCTGGTGGCGCAGATGTCCGCGGCTTGCGGCAAGGCCCATCATGCTTTCGATCAGCCGGGCCACGGCCTCGTCGGCCAGGGTAAAATAGCGGTGCCGCCCCTGCTTGCGCTGGGCAAGCAAGCCGCCGCCTTCCAGCTTTGAGAGATGTGAGCTCGCCGTCTGCAGCGTGATGCCGCCGGCTGCCGCGAGCTCCGTCGCCGTCAGCGCGCGGCCGCCGGTCAGCGCCGCCAGCATGTTGGCGCGGGCCGGATCGCCGATGAGCGCACCGATCTGCGCGATGTCAGGTCCTTCCTTCATACTTCGATCGTAACCGAAGCATGTCAGTACCGCAACGTGCGAAAACTCCTCTCATACGAAAGGAGAAACCGATGATTACCTGCTTCATCCGCTATGAGATCGACCCCTTCCGCAAGGATGCTTTTGCCGAATATGCCCGCAACTGGGGACAGGCGATCCCGCGCAACGGTGCCGACCTGATCGGCTATTTCGGTCCGCACGAAGGTTCGGCGACGACGGCCTACGGCGTCTATAACATCGAAAGCCTCGCAGCCTATGAGGCCTACCGCGCAAGGCTAACCGCCGATCCGCTCGGCCGGGAGAACTATGAATTCGCCCGCCGCGAGCGCTTTATTCTCAAAGAGGACCGGGTCTTTCTGAAGAACGTCTCGGCCCCGCTTGCGAAGCTGGTGCTGCCATGATCGCCGTCATCTTCGAAGTCATTCCCTATCTCGGCGAGCGCCACAAATATCTTGATCTTGCCGGCGAGCTCAGATCAGAACTCGAAAAGATCGACGGCTTCATTTCCATCGAGCGTTTCGAGAGCCTGACGATGCGCGGCAAGATCCTCTCGCTTTCCTTCTTCCGGGATGAGGAAGCGGTACACCAGTGGCGCAATCTCGAAGCCCATCGGGCGGCGCAGAAGGCCGGCCGCAACGGCATTTTCGCCGATTATCGCCTGCGCATCGGCCATGTGGTCAGGGACTACGGCATGTTCGAGCGGGCCGAGGCACCTCATGACAGCAGGCAGGTTCACGCACCTCAGGCGGCGGAGTGAAATCAGCTGGGTTAAACCGCAAGTCTGCCTCTCATTCATACACGAAGCGGAATATTTTCCCGAAACGGGTCGGTGCTTCAGGCTTTGGTAACCAACTTGCGTAACCATAACGGAGAGTTAAGCGTAGAGCGTATGAGTGAGTATCTACATGGCGTCTGTTTTCCCGCTTGCCGACCTGAAGACTTCCGTAAAGCCGGGCTCTTGGGTCGACACGATCATCAAGGGTGATTGCGTTGCAGCCCTTGAGGCTCTTCCGAACCAGTCGGTTGACGTCATCTTCGCCGATCCGCCCTACAATCTCCAGCTCGGCGGCACGCTGCACCGTCCGGACCAGTCGCTGGTCGATGCCGTCGACGACGAATGGGATCAGTTCGCCTCGTTCGAGGTCTATGATGCCTTCACCCGCGCCTGGCTGCTCGCCTGCCGCCGCGTTCTGAAGCCGACGGGCACGATCTGGGTGATCGGCTCCTATCACAACATCTTCCGCGTCGGTGCCACGCTGCAGGATCTGAACTTCTGGATCCTGAACGACATCGTCTGGCGCAAGACCAATCCAATGCCGAATTTCAAAGGCCGCCGCTTCCAGAACGCTCATGAGACGATGATCTGGGCAAGCCCGAACGCCAAGGCCAAGGGCTATACCTTCAACTATGATGCCATGAAGGCCGCCAATGACGACGTGCAGATGCGCTCCGACTGGCTCTTCCCGATCTGCAGCGGCAACGAGCGCCTGAAGGGCGAGGACGGCAAGAAGGTGCATCCGACGCAGAAGCCGGAAGCATTGCTCGCCCGCGTCATCATGGCCTCGTCCAAGCCTGGCGATATCATTCTCGATCCCTTCTTCGGTTCGGGAACGACCGGCGCCGTCGCCAAGCGTCTCGGCCGCCACTTCGTCGGCATCGAGCGCGAGCAGGATTATATCGATGCGGCCTCTGCCCGCATCGCCGCCGTCGAACCGCTCGGCAAGGCGGAACTGACCGTCATGACCGGCAAGAAGGCCGAAGCGCGTATCGCCTTCAACGTGCTGGTCGAAAGCGGCCTCATCAAGCCCGGGCAGGTGCTGACGGATGCCAAGCGCCGTTACAGCGCCGTGGTGCGCGCCGACGGCACGGTCGCTTCCGGCGGCGAGGCCGGCTCCATTCATCGCCTCGGCGCGAAAGTGCAGGGCCTTGATGCATGCAACGGATGGACTTTCTGGCATTTCGACGACGGGCAATCCCTGCGCCCGATCGACGAATTGCGGTCCGTCATCCGCGGTGATCTGGCAAAGGTGGGCTGAGCAGCACCTTGCAAGGTTGAGACTAACCTTTCTTCCGGTTTGTACCTCCAGTTACGGAAGAAGAAAAAGAGGCCCGGGGTCGAAAAACCCCGGGCCTCTTGTTTCAGGACTGAAATTCTTCTTCAGAATTCCTGATAGTCGGTCACGTCGACGCGTGTGACCTTGCCATCCTCGTTGAAGGTGATCGTCTCTTCGCCCTCGCGGATCAACGGCTTTCCGGTCTTGCTGTGCGTTGCCCGAACGGACCAGACGGCGCGGCCGGAAAGCGGCGTCAGCGCCTCGACAAGCGAATTCTCCGCCGTCTGATCCGGATAATCGTCGAAGTAACGACGGAAGGCGGCCATGATCTCTGCCCGGCCGGCAAGGCTGCCGACACCGTTGGAGACATAGGCCGCGTCCTCCGCGAACCAGTTCTCGATCTCAGGAAAATCGAGCGCGTTGATCGCCGCGTGGAAGCGGTCGATGGCATCAGCGGGATCGAAAGACATGGCTCAGGCCGCCTTCAGTCCATAGGTGGCAAGATCGGCGCGCAGCTTGTCGGCGCCGGTGAAGAGCACGGCGTTCCAGCCGGCTGCCTTTGCGCCCTCGACATTGACGGGCGCGTCGTCGATGAAGATCGTCGCGGCCGGGTCGAGGCCGAAGCTCTTGGTATGCGTTTCGTAGATCGCGATATCCGGCTTGATGAGGCCGACATCACCCGAAACGGTCACGCCGCGCGGCTTCTTAAGAAAGGCGAAACGCTCCTGTGCCTCGCGGAACGTGTCGGAGGCGAAGTTCGTCAGCATCGTCACGTCCCAGCCCTCGTTGATGAAGCCTTCCATGATCGCGACGCTGTCTTCATAGGCATGCGGCACCATTTCGTGCCAGTGCTTGCGGAAGGCGCGGATATGCTCTGCGCGGGTCGGATGCTGCTCGATCAGCAATGCCTCGGCATCGGCCCAGGTGCGGCCGCGGTCCTGCTCGATGTTCCAGTCATGGGTGCAGATATTGGCGAAAAACCAGTTGCGCTCGGCCTCATCGGGAATGAGGCGGCTGAAGGGAATATGGGGATCGTAATGAATAAGAACTTTGCCGATATCGAAAACGATATGTTTGATGTCGTTTGCCATAGTCATCCCTTGGCTGTTTTGAACGCGAGAGGAATAGCCGCTGCGATCGCTTTTTTCATGATGGTCGGCAGCGCCTGAGCTTCAAGATTTGTAACCGATTCCCACCATCCGTCATTAGTTTGAACGCGGGCCGGGATTGCCACGCGGAAGATCGAAAGCCTAAGTTCGAAATGGGTGAAGACATGCGTTACGGTGCCGGCACTCTCCCAGCCGGCTTCGAAAGGTGCAGCCTCTACCGACGTTTCGCCATCCTGTCGCGCCGTCCACGCTGTCGTCGGAATTTCCGTCATGCCGCCGAGCAGGCCGCTTTCGACACGCCGCCGCAACAGGATCTCACCCTCGGAGGTAACCGCCACGAAGGCTGCGCCACGGCGGATCGGCTTCTCCTTTTTCGCAGCCTTGACCGGAAACTGCTCGGGATCGTGCATCCGCAGGGCCTCGCATGATCCGTTGAAGGGACAGAGCGAACAGGCTGGGCGTTTCGGCGTGCAGATCGTCGCGCCGAGATCCATCATGGCCTGCGCAAAATCACCGGGCCGGTCGGCAGGCGTCAGCAGTGCCACTTTTTGGCGCATCAGCGGCTTGGCGGCCGGAAGTGGGGTGGCGATGGCATAGAGCCGTGAGATCACCCGCTCTACATTGCCGTCCATCACGGCCGCCTGCCGGTTGAAGGCGATTGCCGCAACCGCTGCCGCCGTATAGTCGCCGACGCCGGGTAGGGCTTTCAGGCCGTCCTCTGTGTCCGGAAAGACGCCGCCATGCTCGTTCGCAACGGCTACGGCGCATTTCTTCAGATTGCGTGCCCGCGCATAATAGCCAAGCCCCGCCCAGGCGGCCATCACCTCCTCGCTTGGCGCCTTTGCGAGGTCGACCACCGAGGGCCACTTCGCCAGGAAATTGGCGAAATAGGGCTTTACTGCCGGAACCGTCGTCTGCTGCAGCATCACCTCCGACAGCCAGACGCGATACGGGTCGGCCTTGATGCCGCGCTTCGCCATCGGCGGTGATACGCGCCAGGGCAGGTCGCGATGATGGCGGTCGTACCATTCAAGGAGAGGGGAGGCGGTCGGCGCGTCCGGTGTGCGTATCGTCATTATTTGCCGCGATCAGGGGAAGTGCTCTATACTTGGCGAAGCAACGCGGCGCGATCAAGCCGGCGGCCTCGACTGGACGTTGCTTACCAAGGTTTCGATGAGTTATCCACGTAAAGATGGGAAGCAGATCTCCGAGCTGACGAACGGCATCATCGATCCCGTTCTCGTTCGCCGTGCCGGCATCAATTCTGCGCTTCTCGGCTCCTGGGACGAAATCGCCGGCGAGGATTTCGCCGATTGCACCCGGCCGGAAAAGATCGCCTGGGCGCGCGGCGGCGATGACGGCAGCTTCCGCCCCGGTGTTCTGACCGTTGCCTGCGAAGGCGCGCGTGCGCTTTTCCTCACCCACGCCCAGGGCGAACTGATCCAGCGCATCAACAGCTTCTTCGGCTTTGCCGCCGTCCACCAGATCCGCATCGTCCAGAAACCGGTCTATCAGCCGGTCAAGCGCTCCCGCACACCCCCGCCGCTGAAGGGCGAGGCGGCCCGCAAGCTGGAAAGCATGATGCAGGGTTTGGAGGACGAAAAGATCAGACAGGCGATCGCCCGACTCGGCACTGCGGTACTCGGCAAAAAACCGAGATAAGAGTCGCCGTTATGTTGGCATGATCGAAGCGGTGTATTACACTGTAATAGATCAAGGCGAGGTTCAAGCCATGCGCAGCAGCAAGCCCATCACGGTCACACTGGGCAGCCAGCAGAAAAGTGTCGATGCTCGTCTGGAATCAGGAGCTTACGGCTCTGCAAGCGAGGTTCTCCGTGCAGCGCTGCGAGCGCTCGACCGCGAAGAAGATGCGATCAACGAAATCATGAAGCAGAAAATCCTCGAAGCGCTCGGCGATCCGCGTCCGGATATTGACGCGGAAACTGTGTTCGACCGCATCGAGCGGCTGCATGCCGCACGCGGCGGCGCGGGTGGCAATGGCGATTAAGGTCGTCTTTCGTCCCAAGGCGGACGACGATCTTTTTGCCATATACGAGTTCATCGCCCGTGACAGCCCGACCCGGGCTATCGAATTTATCCGCAGGCTGAGAAGCTTCTGCGCCGCGCTGGAAACGATGCCGGAACGTGGTGTGCTACGTGAGGACTTCGCGCCCGGCGTCAGAATCCTGGTATTCGAGCAGCGTGTTACGATCGCATATCGCGTGCGGAAGGATGCGGTGCAGATCATCTGGTTCTTTTATGCGGGGCGAAACGTGCCTTCGGCATTCCGGGAATGATTGATTTGCTCGTTGATCTGCGGTTTCGTCTTTCGCAGGTCACAATTCTTTGAAGAAAGTTGGCGAAGCGTGCCTTGTTCGCGGCTTCTGGCCGTTATATCGCACAACTAGCTGCCACACTTGTTTATGGGGAACCCATGCGCATCTCTGAAATGCAACTGACGAAACGCCAGCTTCTGGGCGGTGTCGCCGCCGCAACCGCATCCATGGCGGTATACGGTACGGCGCAGGCGCAG
>Ga0209758_1001631_pt1 | contig 25504 bp, 17 predicted proteins | sample AraplaMF_Col_mMF_FD_184258 | JGI IMG/M metagenome (GOLD analysis project Ga0209758, IMG submission 184258) | Arabidopsis root microbial communities from the University of North Carolina, USA - plate scrape MF_Col_mMF (SPAdes) (version 2) | ecosystem: Host-associated > Plants > Roots > Endosphere...
CCAGGAAGCGCTTTCACCGGGTTCGGTGAATCCCCATACGTTGGTGATCACGTGGGCAACCCAGCCTTCTGCGTTGTAATAAGCTTTAGCGGTGCGTTGTCCTGGTTCCACCAGGCCTTTTACCAGCGCTGCCAATGGCAGGTTCAGTTCAGACAGGTTCGTTACTTCCACCGGCCAGTGGTTCATCTGTACATTCACATCCAGGTGGTAATCGCCATTCCAGGGCGTCTGGATCTGGTTGGCCCAAAGTCCCTGCAGGTTGGGCGGCAACAGTCCTACTCTCGTGCTGCTGATAGTAAGGTACCTGCCAAACTGGAGGAACAATGCAGACAACGCATCATCTGACTCAGGATGCTCCTGGAAAGCAGCCAGTCTTTTATCTGTAGTCAGCTGATCTGCACTGCTGGTACCTAACTGCAGGCTCAAACGATTAAATAGTTTTTGATAATTAGTTGTATGCTGTTGCAGCTGCGTAGCATAAGGCTTTTTCATCGCCGTAGCCAACAGCTGTTGTACGCGTTCCTTAAAGCGTGGGCTACGGAAATCAGTGCCCATCGAAACAACGATGAGCACTTCCGTAGCATCTTTGATGAACAGTGAATGAAGATCTGTTATTAAACGCCCGCCGGTGAGCTTTGCCGTTACCTGTGCCAGGTATTGCATACCGGGTTTGTCTGTACCACTTGCCAATTGGCCGGACATCTGCAGTATGTTTCCTGCCGCACTCAGGCTGGCTCTTTCGGGACGGTTCATCGTTACCCGCAGGCTTAGCTGTCCCGGCTGGGAAGCCCGGAGCCGCACCAGGCCTACATCATCGCCAAAGCTGGTGAAGTATTCCCGGGTATAGGTAACGCCGTTCACTTTATAAGTGGTTTTCGCCACAGCCGTATTCAGCGACAATTCTCTTTCGTAATCTATGAACGCGATATTACTATCTGTCATTCCTTTGTAATCAAATGCGAGCTCCAGGTTACCCAGGGTCTGGAAACAGCCGAAGGGTACATCGGCAGAGCCTTTGCCCGTGCAGGTAAAGGACTTATCCATAATGGCCTGCGCTTCATCATTACGGCCCTCTGCCAGCAATTGCCTGATCTGCGGCAACAGTTTATAGGCCCCGTAATTATTAGCGTCCTGTGGTGCGCCAGACCATAGGGTAATATCATTCAAAACGATCTTCTCTGTGCCAACACCTCCATCCGGCATCATGCCCAGGCGGCCATTGCCCAGCGGCAGGGTCTCTTCCCATACAGCGGCAGGTACGTCATACCATAAACGCAGCGGTTTGTGCTGCGCGAAGGAAACGGCGCCGGCCATTGTCAGCAGTAAAGGAACGGCGATCAGTTGCTTTAAGGTCATTGCTTGCTATTACGGTTAATGTCCAGTCAATTATTTATAATCGGGATTTTGTACCAGTATACCGCCGCTCTTGTCGATCTCCGGTTGCGGCAGCGGCCAGCGGTAGAACTTATCTTCGAAATGATAAGGCAGCAATCCGTCTTTCACATTATTCAGTACCTGCCCGGCAGTGTGCCACCTGATGAGGTCATAATAGCGCAGGCCTTCAAATGCCAGCTCTATCCTTCTTTCGTGGCGGATCCTCTCGCGCATTTGCTCTTTAGAAAGACCGGCGGGATAAGGCGGCATGCCTACACGCGCCCGCAGGTCGGTCATTGCTTTATATACAGAAGCATCTGGTCCGGCCAGTTCATTCTGCGCTTCTGCATACATCAGCAGGATCTCTCCCAATCTTAATACTACGGCATTTTGCTGACTTAAGGTAGAAAATCCGTAAGGGATATTTTCAGGCACCAGGAACTTCATCAAACCATAACCGGTGGGCCGGCTGTTAGAAGGCGTGTGCACCTTGCCGTTACCGAAATCCGGATGATCTACGAAGACCGTTTTCTTCAAACGCGGATCGCGGTTCTCGAAAGGAGCATTTGTATTGGTCAACGGAGAAGTGCCGTAAGGCAGCCCGTCCGTACATTCAAACGCATCGACAAAGTTCTGCAGCGGACTAGCCACAATCCAGTCGCCATAATACATATCCCAGGGCGCAGTATTGTTGGGCGCCAGGAAGTTTACAGAGAAGATGATCTCCCGGTTGCCTTTCTGTGTAGCATCCCTGAAAACATCTTCAAAGTTTGGACTGAGGCTATATTGTGCCTGTATTTGTTGCGTAAGATCTCTTGCCTGTGTGAGCAGTGCAACATCGGGCACGCCGTTATTGCCATAGGCAGCAAACATCAGCGCTCTTGCCTTCAGCGCCTGTGCAGAGCTGGCAGCAGCATGGCCGCCGTTCTGGTAATACGGAGCGGTGTTAAGGTGAGCAATGCTGAAATCGAGGTCATTTAACACCTGTTTGAATACGTCGGCAGCGGCCACTTTAGCCTGTTGCTGCGTTTCAAGTGTGAGCGGTTCCAACACCAGCGGTACATCCCCGTAGCGATGGTACAGCTCAAAGTAGTAGAACGCACGGAGAAAGCGCACTTCCGCCTCGTAGCGTTGCTTGTCGTCTTCAGAGAGATCAGCACCGGTATATTGGTGCAGTTGCTGAATGAACAGGTTCACCCGGGCAATGCCTTTGTAGCAGTCTGCATAGAGGTTGGTGATCAATCCACCGGAAGAGGGACTAATGCTGCCGGACACGATCTCTTTTGCGCCGCCTGAATTATGCTGCGCATAACCATCATCCGTAAGGCAATCCCATATGGGCAGTTCCACTGCAAATTCAGCGGCCTGCATAGAGGCATAGCAGGCGGCCAATGCCTGGTCAAAATCTCCTTTTGATTTCCAGAAGTTGGAGGAAGAGATCTGGTCCAGCGGGTTCTGGTCCAGTGAGTTGGTACATGCCGTGATCATCACAGCCAGTACCAGGTATATCGTGCACGTATATTTTTTGATCGTCATGGCTTTAGAACTTAACATTTAAACCAAAAGAATAGATCTTATTCTGCGGATACTGTACCAGGTTACCGCTACCGGCGCGCTCAGGATCCAATCCGCGGTATTTGGTGGCAGTGAAGAGATTGTCGCCGGAGAAGTATACCCTTACACTGTTTACGCCTACACGCCTGGTAACACTAAGCGGTAAGGTATAACCCAGCGTAAGATTTTTCAGGCGCAGGTAGGAAGCGTCCTGCAGGTAATAAGAAGAGGCCCTTCTCACCCTGTCTGGTGCGCCCCAGCCCCAGTAAATGCGGGGCATGGTGGTAGAAGGATGCTCCGGCGTCCAGCGGTCGCGCCAATCGGTAGTGGGAGGCGCGCCCTGCACAAATGGAATGGTACCCCATTCACCCACAAAAAACCGTTGACCTCTCACCCCTTGTGCCATAGCTGACAGGTCAAAACCTTTCCACTGTGCAGACGCGCTAAAAGAGTAGTTCAGGGAAGGGTAGTTACCTCCCATTACAACGCGGTCGTTATCATTGATCACCCCATCCCCGTTCTGATCTTTGTATTTGATATCCCCGGGCACGGTGGCATCGTTGTATTGTTTGGGAGAGCGCTGTACCTCATCCTGCGTCTGGAAGATGCCGGTCATCTCCAGCATGTAGTAGGCGTTCCACTCCTGCCCTTCCTGGCGAACACGGTAACCGTCTATTTCTTTCTGGCCGAATTTCACCACCTTATTTTTATAATGCTCCAGGTTACCGCCTATTGTATAGTTCAATCCTTTCAGCGCGCCATTGTTTACAGTATGATTATAAGACAGTCCCAGCTCAACACCGGTGTTCTCCAGTGTGCCGCTGTTAACGGTGGGCGCATCCATACCTACCGCACCGGTTACCTGAGAGATCCGCAGAATGTCGGAAGTTCTCTTCTTGTACCAGTCTGCTGTCAGGTTCAGTCCCTGCAATACAGAAAGGTCTACGCCAACATCTGTGATAGTAGTCGTTTCCCACTTGATATTGGCATTGGAAAGACTTTGCTGGGCCACACCGGATGTCAGCGATGCATCATCAAATGAATAGTTACCGGTGAAATTCAGGATGGCCTGGTAAGGATAGTTACCAATGTTCTGGTTACCCAGCTGTCCCCAGGAGCCGCGTACCTTCATGTTATCCAACCAGGACAGGTGCATGTTCTTCACAAATTCTTCTTCTGTAACACGCCATCCGGCAGAGAAAGAAGGGAATACGCCCCAGCGGCCATCCGGGTTCAGACGGGATGATCCGTCGTAGCGCATATTGGCTTCGAAGAGGTAGCGTTCTTTATAGTTATAGTCCAGCCGGCCAAAGAAAGACAGCAAGGCCCAGCTGTTCTGTGTGCCGTTAGCATACTGGATAGCGGGACTACCTGCATCCAGCTCTCTTAACAGGTCTGTAGAAAACTGCTTGCGCGATGCCTTGAGGTATTGATAAGTGCTTTTCTCCGTGCTGTAGCCTGCCTGCACTTTGATACCATGGCCGCCATTGAAGCCGCGCTCGTAATTCAGATAAGAATAGATATTGGTGTAGATGTTCTGCTGATCCTGCACCTCCAGTCCGCCGCCCAGGTCCAGTATGGTCATCAGCTGGTTGGTGCGGAAATTATACAGCTGTAGAGGCGGACGAAAATCCTTGTATTTATCGAAGAATGCATTCACCCCGCCTTTGGTGTACCAGCTCAGATGTCTGAACAGCGATACTTCCACCCAGCCCTGCGCCATCACAGAATAATCATCTGTATTATGGTTGATCTTTCCGTCCAGCAGGGCGATCGGGTTCTTGTTATTATATTCCAGGTCGTAGGCCTTATAAGTATAATGGCCGCTGCCATCTGCCAGTTTTGGCGAATAGGTAGGGGCCTGCGCCATGGCAGAAAGGAACATATCTTCAGAACCAAATACCGGTGCTTCCCGGTGGCCATACTTCAAAGCGATATTGGAACCGAAACGGATCCGCTTATTTACCTGGGATGATACATTCAGGCGGGCATTGTACTTCTTATAGTTGAAGCCTTTCATGATGCCTTCCTGGTCTACATAACCGATGGAAGCATTGAAAGTAGTACCATTACGGCCGCCACTGAAATTCAGGTTATGGCTCTGCGTAGGAGCTGTCTGGAAAATAAGGCTCAACCAGTCTGTGTTAGGATATAATGTTCTGTCGGTAGCATTACGGTACTGGTCTATCTGCTCCTGTGTATATAAACCGGAATTCAACCCGGAGTTGATACGCGCCTCATTGAACAATTCCATGTACTCCGCAGAATTGGTGATCAGCTTAAACAGTTTGGTAGGCTTATAAATACCATAGTTGAAATCATATTGCACCTGCAGCTTGCCTTCCACACCCTGTTTGGTAGTGACCAGCACTACACCGTTGGCGGCGCGGGCGCCGTAGATGGAAGCGGAAGCTGCATCTTTTAACACAGAAACGTTCTCAATATTATTAGGGTTGAGGTCAGACAGTTTACCTTCTACCCCATCTATCAATACCAATGGATCTGAACCTGCGTTACTGAAGGTACCGGTGCCCCTGATCCGGATGCTGGTATTCTCATTGCCCGGTTCTCCGGTACCCTGTGTCACCTGTACGCCCGGCATAGTACCTTGCAACATGGCGCTGGGATTGGTGATAGGACGTTTTAACAAATCGGCCCCGTTCACTGTGGCCACTGCGCCGGTCAGGTTCACTTTCTTTTGTGTACCGTAACCCACCACCACCACTTCCTCCAGTGATTTAGGATCCACTTCCATCGTGATGTCGATGTTAGTACGGTTATTCACGTTAACGGTTTGCTGCTTGTAGCCGTAAGACGTGATCAGCAGGATAGCAGTGCCCGGAACACTGATCTTGTAAGATCCATCCGCTTCTGTTGCCGTTCCGCTTGTACCATCCGCCACTCTTATTACGGCGCCGGGCAATGGAGTGCCTCCCCCGCTCACTCTGCCCTGGACAGTAATAGATTGTGCATGTGCGATGGTAGAAAGTTGCAGCAGCAGCCAGGTGAATACTATTATCACAAGGCTGCGCTTTTTCATTGATGACAGGGAATAGTTCAGGTAATGCGTTTGCTGAAAGCCACGCTGACGTGATACATACATCTTTGTAAGTTTTATTTTCAAAACATGGAAGATCGGTCTCCGGTAGCCCCACTACTGGCGCCTACTTCATAACGCCCAAATGTTTATCAGTAATTCAGGGTAAAACTATTCTCATCGCGTTTAACAGGAAATAGACAAATCTGCTATGTTGATGGATTATACTATTATTTGTAGGAGTCCGTGGTCGATGGTCCATAGTCCATGGCATAGCAGGCGAGATTAGTTATAAGACAAAAGGCAGGAGCAAACACTCCTGCCTTTTGTTAAGCTATAAGATGTACGTGAATAGGCTATGGACCATGGACTGTGGACCATCGACTCCCTTTTACCAGGGTATCTCTCCCGCGGCATTAAAGAATTTACCACTTGGCCCTGCATCATCCAGCATGGCATATCCTGCGATGGTACGGGCAGCATCTGCTGCTTTTCCTACGCCATTGAAGTTGTTCATTGCCGTGGCGGTATAGCCCGGACAAACACTGTTCACTTTAAAAGGCGTATCCGCGAGCTGATAAGCCAGCATGATAGTGTAACAGTTCAGCGCCGTTTTGGAAGGTCCATAAGCTTTGTCTTTCAATTGATAGAATGGCCAGGAGGGATCCTGGTGTAATTGCAGGGAGCCTATTTCGCTGGAGACGTTCACGATCCTGGGTTGTGCAGATCGTTGCAACAAAGGCAGCATGGCGCTGGTAACCCTGACAGGGCCGAAGTAATTCGTATCAAATACCTGCTGCGCATTCAGGGTCCCTGCTTCGCCCTCCGGCGCAGGGTAAGCGCCCAGAATGCCTGCGTTATTAATCAATACATCCAATGTAATTCCTTTTGCGCTGAGAGCAGCGGCCGCCGCATCTACGGATGATTGACTGGTAACATCCAACGCTACTAGTTCGCAATTGCCAAGCCCTTCTTCTTTGAGGCCGTCAATTGCCAGCTGCCCATTGCTAACCTGCCTGCTTCCCAGGTAAACAAAATACCCTTGCTGTAATAAATATTTTGCTGTTTCGAAACCAATACCTTTATTGGCGCCGGTGATCAATGCCGTTTTCATTCTCATGTGATGATAATTTTGATAAGCGCAAAATTCATCAACAGCGGCTTGAAAGAGGAGGACAAATCACTTTAATGATGTGACAAATCCTGAATGGCTTTCATAAACTCCGTAGTGCTTTTCCCGGTTGTCTTTTTAAACAGACGGGAGAAATAACCCGGATCGGTGAAACCGAGTTCATAGGCCAGCTCTTTTATGGAGGTCTCAGAATAGTATAAGCGGCGTTGCGCTTCCACCATCAGGCGGTTAGTGATGAATTCCTTGGGAGAGACGCCTGAATAATGCTTTACGATATTGTAGAGGCTATTGGTGGTTAGTGACAGATTATCTGCGATCGTTTGAATGGCAGGTTGCTCCATGAATTGCTCTTCCACCGTCAGCTTAAAACCGATAAACTTTGAGAGCTGCCCGTCCGGATCGTTCGTTCGCTTATTATTAGCCAGGTAGGTATGATTGAACTCAGTCAGCAGGGTGTTCAGGTTAGACAATACCAGCTCAGGGTTGGCATCCGGTTCCTGCAGCAGCTGGATCAGCAGGCCGAAAAGGGTCCTTACCCGTTGCAAGGTCTTGTCTTCAAAAGTAAGCAGCTGGTTACCCAGGGGATTGAGCAGGAACAGAAAAGGCTTAGGCAGCAGGGATAAACAGTGCTGGTCAAAATGCAGTACGGCATAATTCAGCGGCCGTATCTCCTGTGAAATAAGATGGATCTGGTGTGGCAGCACAAACAACAGCTGTCCCTCATTTACAGTGACAGGCTGCATGTCTATTGCATGCTCAGAATGGCCTTTCCCCACCAGCAGAAATACGTAATGCAGGCTCCTATGCGGGGTGAGGAGCTGCCGGTAGATCTCCTCCGGTACCTTCACGTTGCAATTCGTGATCACCCGTATGTTCAGACTGTTATGCTGCTTTAAACTGTCCAGCAGCCTGGTTTGATCCAGCATAAGCACAAAGTAAGCCTAAAATCCTAATTTTACCGGTCCGTTGGAAAAGTCCGCAAGAATCAGAATAAGTATTATCCATGCGCAGCAAAAGCAAGATCAACGTTTACGACCCTACCTCCTTTCTGCCCAGGTTCATGCCTTCCGATGAGCTGATGGGCCTCATGAAAGCAGGTTACGAAAAATTCCTGATCGTAAAACTGGAAGACATGTACCGGCACGTCACAAATGCCGTACCTGCCAGCAGGTCGCTCACGCACTCCTGCCTGTACCTGACCTCGGGAGAAGCGAATATGAAGATCGGCAGCGAGTCTTATACCATCCATAAAGACCAGATGCTGTTCGTACCTGCGGGACAGGTTTTCTCCTTCGGTGAGAAGGACGTAAATAAAGGCTACTTCTGTACTTTCCATGAAGATATACTGACCGGCAAATTCGGAGGCAGCGAGCTGTTAAAGGATTTCGAGTTCCTGCAGGTATGGGGCAATCCGCGTATTGTGCTGCCGCAGCAAACATCAAAGTTCATATTACAGCTTTTCAGGCGCATATTGCATGAGTACATGCAGAACGGGCTCAACACCCCTAATATCATCCAACCTTATTTTATTGCGCTCCTGTGTGAAGTAAATACTGCCTATCAGCCAGTATCCGCCAGTACACAAACCATGGCGGTAAATATTACCAACAGGTTCAAGGCACTGTTGTTCGCTCACATCCGCAGCCAACACCTGGTAAGCGACTATGCCGCCTTGCTGAATATCTCCCCCAATCACCTGAACAAATCAGTAAAGGCCATTACCGGCAAATCTCCCACCAGGTGGATAGATGAGACCATAGTGCTGGAAGCCAAGGTACTGTTAAGCCAAACCCGGCTTTCTATCAGTGAGATAGCCACAGAAGTAGGCATAGATGACCAGTCTTACTTCACAAGGCTGTTCCGGAAGTATGAAGGCGCCACTCCATCCGAGTTCCGGGCAAGGATTGAAAAGTCCTAACAATCCCATCATCCGTCCTAACAATGAGTGAGCTCCGTTCGGAGCTTTGCACTGCAAAAACGCAAAGCATATCATTCATGTACTCTTTACTGTTATTCACACACTCGCTGTGGAGATGGCTCGTGCTGATCAGTCTTGTCTATGCTATATTCAGGGGGATCAGGGGACGGATAAAGCAGCTTCCCTTTACGGCCACCGACAACAGGGCCAGGCATTTCACCGCCACCATTGCACACATCCAGCTGATCATTGGTTATGCGCTGTATTTCAACAGCCCGGTGATCAGTTACTTCAGGAGCAATTTCCACACGGCCGTACGCCAGCCGGAATTCCTGTTCTTCGGACTGATCCATGTCATTGGAATGACCATGTCCATTGTGCTCATCACCGTTGGTTCGTCCATGTCCAAACGCCAGGCCACAGACCGGGAGAAATTCAATGTAATGGCGTTCTGGTTTACGTTGGCCCTGCTCATGATATTCGTTACCATACCCTGGCCTTTTTCGCCGCTGGCAAACAGGCCTTACTTAAGACACTTTTAAACTATGAGAACATTATTCACTACCAAGCTTGGGCGCCTGCGCCTGATCGGTTTCCTGGAAGGCATTTCTTTACTCGTACTGGCAGGCGTCGGGGTTCCGTTAAAATACGCCTGGGGCGATCCTTCACTGGTAAAGATGATGGGCCCTGTTCATGGCTTGCTGTTCCTGCTGTTTATAGTAAATACCATTAGTGTTGGGGTGGCTTACAGATGGCAGTTCAGCAGCACCACGTGGAAGGTGCTGCTGGCCTGCATCATCCCTTTCGGTACGTTTTATATAGACCGGAAGATATTATCTAAAATGCCGCCGGTAGTGTAATCGCTTAGAGGTGGAGCTGTCGCTGCCTCAGGTAAGCAAGACAATGCGACAAACGAGCTTAAGGCAGTATCTCAAATGAGACCACGCTGTAAGGCGCTATACTATGAGTAAACGCCGATGCAGCGTAGCTGCCTGTGATTGAACTGGTAGGATTAGTGGCGGCATCCAGCTTGCGGATCTTCACTGTTCCACTGGCATTGGTAATATTATTCAGTTTAACAGTAACATCAAAGGTGACGCCGTTCACATTCTTATTCACCAGTGTAATATAGTACTTTCCAGTAACGGTATCCCTGGACGCAAAGTAGTCCAGGCTGCCCGTGCCGCCGGTTGCAGATAAGGCTCTGCCGCCGGTATAATTACCAAACAGGTAGAACACATAATAAGGTTTGTAGGGCGAGAAGTCAGTATTCTTCAACAATCCTAAGAGGTTAGTGCCTGTTTCTGAAAGATTATAGAAACAAAAAAGATCTGCATTCGCCTTCAGCGCATTGATAATGGCGCTGCCTGCATAAGCGGCATTAAATTCGTTATGGTATTTCAGGTTATAAGTGGCGCCGCCATCGGCATGGCTCATGTTGTATTCAGTAATAGCTGCCCCATACTTTTTGCCAGAAGGACCAGTTAATGCACCGCCCTGGCCACCGGATTTAGCCAGCACAATGTTATCATAATAATGCGGTGTTTGCCAGATCATTCTCGCGCTGTCAGCATTGGATGGATCCGGACCGTAATCATGCCAGGAAAGGATGTCCAGCTGCGCTTCCAGGTTCTTGGCAGCGAAAGATACCCAACCGCCATTGCCAAGGTCAGACCAGGTATGCACAGGGCCTACCAGCTTAATAGCAGGGTCCTGGGCTTTCATCGCGTTGCCAACCGTTTGTACAAAGGTTTTGTACTCGGCCTGTGTAAGCTTGCCATCTCCTTCATCGGTAGGCTCATTCCACATTTCCCAATACTTCACGGTACGGTTGGCGCCCAGCGCCTTCTGCACGTTATACCTTTTTACAATGCCCTCCATAAAATGTGCATAGGCGGCAAAGTCTTTTGCCGCAATACCCTGCGGATAGCCCACTACCGTGAAGGAAGGTTGTGCGCCTGCATCAAAGATACTGTTCAGTATCAGGTCGAGGTCGGTGAAGTTCCAGCTGTCTGCTGCAGGGTAGATATCCCGGCCATTGTAATGGCCCAGCTGTACGGGACCTACACGCACGATCCTGATCTTTGCGTCGAGTATCCGTTGTTTTAATGTGGCGTTGCCAGGCCACCACATGTACTTGTCGGGCGCGCCCACACCCCAGGCCAGGGGATTTACAGGGCCTTTATTGGACGCACAATCCACCGTAATGCTTACTGCCCTCGCAGCAGCTTCCACTTTAGGAGTCTTTAACTCAGGTTCTTTGTCTGATGATACGAGTCCTGTTTTCGTACAGGATACATGCAATAAAGTACAGGCGGATAAAAGCCAGATGCTACATTTCATGGGTTTTTCAATTGAGGGTTTTTCTATAGGTTGTCTTAACAGACTATCGTTTCAAAATACAAAATATCTTTAATACCTGTTCGGTAGCGAACGAACATTGTCCGGTATTGAACATCCACAGCCCTTACATTACACATAGTCGATTGATAGTTAAATAAATAGCTTTCTGACCTGCTTTTTGCATGCAAACGGCATACATCCTTGTTATGATCAACAGCTATTTCAAACTGTCTTTCCGCACATTATGGCGGAATAAGTCTTTCTCCCTGCTTAACATCCTGGGCCTGGCAATAGGCATCGGCGCGAGCCTGCTGATCTTCCTGGTGATCCGCAATGAAATGAGCTATGATAGCTATCAAAGTAAACGCGACCGGATCTTCCGGATGGTGACCACTTCCCGCAGCCGCAGTAATGGTGAGATAGGCTGGCAACATAGCTATGCCCCTGCCCCGCTGCCTAATGGCCTGCGGCGGAATTTCCCTTCCCTGGAAAAAGTAGCGGCACTGGAATCAGTTGGCAGCGGGCAGATATATATTCCCGGAAAAGACGGGACTGATGAAAAGAAGTTTAAAGAGCCTGACGGAATCGCTTTCGTAGAGCCTGCACTGTTTGACATATTTGATTTTAACTGGGTAGCCGGTACTGTCAGGGAATTGGCAGAACCCAACACCGCTGCGATCTCACAAAGTGTTGCCAGGGCTTACTTTGGCGACTATACTAACGCGATGGGAAGAACTATACAATTATGGTCTTACCGCGTGCCTTTACGGATTGTTGGTGTTTTTAAAGATCTGCCGGAGAATACAGATGTTCCCTTGCGTATCGCTGCTTCTTTTGCCACCCTCGAACGCCTCGATAACGGAGCCCACTTAAAAGCCGAGGAAAGCGACTGGCGTTCTCTCTCGGGCGGTTCACAATGTTTTGTGCTGCTGCGGAAAGGGCAGGATATTAAGCCGCTGCAGGCGCAGCTGCCGGGCTTTGTTAAAAGGAACTATAAGGAAGATGAGTATGGTACGACCGACGTTAGCACGCTGACTTTTCAACCCCTGTCGGAAGTGCACCTGGACAAACGCTTCGGTACGCTGAAGGGAGATAGCCTGTCTCCCGGACAATTAAGAGCGTTGGCCCTCATCGGCGTTTTTCTTTTGCTGGTGGCCTGTATCAATTTTATCAATCTCGCAACGGCGCAGTCTGTTAACCGCTCCAGGGAGATCGGCGTACGCAAAGTATTGGGCAGCAGCCGCAATCAATTATTGAAACAGTACCTGGGTGAAACCGCGCTGATCACGTTCATTGCGCTGATAATAGGTTGCATGCTTGCCTGGATGACCGTTCCATACCTGAGCCGGCTGATGGAGAAAAAGCTCGCGGTGGATCTCCTGCATTATCCTTCTATCTTAATATACCTGGTGTTAACCGGCACCCTGGTTACACTGCTGTCCGGCTTTTACCCGGCAATGGTCCTGTCTGGCTTTAATCCTATAGCGGCTATAAAAAGTAAGATCAGCACAAGAACAATAGGAGGTATTTCCCTGCGCCGCGGATTGGTAGTGTTCCAGTTCGTGATCGCGCAGCTGCTGGTAATCGGCACGCTGGTAGTATTAAAACAGCTTCAGTTTTTCCGGAACCAGCCATTGGGATTTGAAAAAGAGGCCGTCGTGCTGATTGACCTGCCCAGCGATAGTTCACTGAAAGTGAAATACGGCTACCTGAAAACACAGATGCTGCAATTACCCGGCGTGGCAGCAGCCAGCTTATGCTCCAGGGAACCCAGTTCCGGCGGGGGTTGGTACCGGGGGGATTTTTCCTTTAATCACAGCCCTGATAAACAACCCTACAGTATAAGAATGTTGTGTGCGGACACCGGATATTTCAACACGTTCCGTATTGGCCTGGCAGCAGGCCGCTATCCCTACCCCAGCGATACCGCGAGGGAACTGATTGTAAATGAAACACTGGTAAAAAAATTAGGATTAAAATCTGCAGGGGAAATATTGGGCAAAACCATCACCTTCAACCACGAGACGAAAGCGTTTCCCGTAGTGGGAGTGTTAAAGGATTTCAATAATACCCCGCTGCAGAATTCCATCCATCCGTCTGCTATCACAACGGATTATAATAGCTATGGTACGCTCGCACTCCGTTTGCGGCCCGAAGCTATCAGCAATACATTAAAACAAGTGCAAAAGACCTTTACTGAAATCTATCCTACCTATATCTACGATTGCACTTTCTTTGATGACAGAATAGCACGCTTCTACAAAACGGAAGCGCAGACGGGCCAGCTGTTCAAAATGTTCGCCGTACTGTCTATTTGTATTTCCTGCCTTGGATTATACGGACTGGTTTCTTTTATGGCGGTGCAAAAAACAAAGGAAGTGGGTATACGCAAGGTATTGGGAGCGTCTGTGCAGCACATCGTATACCTGTTCTCAAAAGAGTTCACGATATTGGTGGGAATTGCTTTCCTGATAGCTGCTCCTGTGGGGTATTATTGTATGCATCAGTGGCTGTCAGGTTTTCATTATCACACACAACTAACCCCAGGCATTTTTGTGCTGGCTATTGTGCTGTCTATTGCCATTGCCTGGCTCACAGTAGGCTATAAAGCAGTAAAAGCGGCGCTGGTAAATCCTGTTAAAAGCCTGAAAGCAGAATAGATCACTGCGGGATCACCATCTGCTTTTCTGTATTGGCCAGCAGGCTCAATACATCTTCACGGGTACCTGTAAAAGGCCCGGAGGACTGGATCTTCAGGGTTGCCATTGCAGCGGCAAATTCACCTGCATCCTGTAAGGAAGCGCCTTTGATACGTTGGTATAAGAAACCTGCCATGTAGGTATCGCCGCAACCAGTGGCGTCTATCACAGCAGCGGGTACGTAAGCGGGAATATTGTAGAAGTTACGGCCGTTATAGATCACAGATCCCATGCTGCCAAGGGTGATCACCACTTCTTTCACACCCCAGTCATACAACACCTGTGCGCCTTTGCGAACATCCTTAATGCCAGTCAGCACTTCCATTTCGGATTCATTGGCCTTCAGGGTATGTATGTATTGCAGCCCTTCTTTCTTGGCCTGCCAGTCAATGGGAATAACCTGCTTGTTCTCCACCTTGCGCAAATATCCCTGTACATCCAGTGATACTTTGCCTTTGGCAGCCAGCGCCCTGATCAGCTCTACCGGAATATCATCAGCGAGCAGCGGCCCCAGGTGAAAAATACGGGCATTGATATTCAACAGCTGCTCCACTGTAAAGGGATCGGCTTTCTGCAATACTCTTTGTGTGCGGTGGTCCTGGTTCTCTGAATAAATATTCTCGAAGTAAACGGTGTGCTCGCTCGGTAATACATTCACCTCGATCCCTTTGGCCCGCAATTCCTCTACTACATGCATTTCGCTTTCAGCCAGCGCGGTCACCAAAGTATATTTTACATTCATGTTGCGGATGGCATTGGAGAAGTAAAAAGAAGTGCCGCCCGCCATATGCACCACAGATTTAGTCGTAACAACCTTGTCGAGTGTGATATGCCCAATACAACAGATATCGTACATGTGCTTCCAATAAATGATAACAAATAAGTAACAAAAGTAGCTAATAACTCAGGATTATTGGCACATTTTCGCCACTTTCGCCATAAATCCCGCTGTTTACCCATATAAATCCGACCTAAAGTGAGACCTATTCTGCATATACTGCTTTGTCTGGCGCTGGTCATATTTACCGGCCCTACAGCGGCGCTCCGCGCCCAGGACCGGAATCCGATCCCCGATGTGGAACCGCAGCCTTTATTGGCCCAGGCCTTACGTCTGGATGAGGCCCTTACTTTCCTGGGCAGCGCACTTTCGAAAGAAGACAGCAAACGCCTGCAGGACCTGCAGCACGCACCCTTAACACCGGCCACAGCAGACGCCGTACAACAGATCCTGGATCCTTATTGCCTGGCCATAGTCCACATCAATCCCGAAGCAAGGGTAAAAGTGAGCAGAGGACCAGCGGCAGCCAAACTGGTACAGGGCGGCTGGACCAGCTTCCTGGTAAAGGTGCATAACGAAGCAGGTATTACAGCCCAGCTGAGAGCTGCCAGTCCGCAGGCACTACAGGCTTTGCATATTTCCACTTATTCACCCCGTATGCTGCCCAAAAACAAGCTCTCTCCCGGAGAAGTACAAAACCGTTTCCTGGAGATGCAACTATACCGCAATCCGCCGCTGCTCCAGCACCTGTCGGGACTTAAGGCGGAATATGCCGTTGTACAGATCTACAGTAAAGACGCCGGTAAGCGGGAAGCGCAGCTGGGCTTCGACATAGGCCAGGGCACACAGGACATCGGTTTCCGCAATGCCATACCTGTATTGTTCGACATCCGTCCCTCTGTGAAAGTAATATTGCGTGTACAGGATGAGGATGGTTCTCCCGTGATGGGTTCCTTTACCATCACCGACGGTATTGACCGCATCAGCCGGGACAGCCTTCGTAAGCCCGATTATCGTCTAACCCTTGCCAGCAATGAGTACCAGCTGCCTTCAAAAGCACTGACGGGCATCTATCCCCTGCCCTCCCGCCGCGTAGCAGCAACAGACGAATATCCCGATTTCTTCTTCCAGCCCCAGGTATACCGGGCAGACGGAGAGCATATACTGTTGCCGCCAGGCAAATACCATGTTGTTTTTACCAGGGGACCTGAATACATTCCGCTGACCCAAACGCTGGAAGTGAAAGCCGGACAGGCTTCCATGACTGCTACGTTCCGCCTGCAACGCTGGATCAACATGGCGGCCCTGGGATGGTATAGTGCGGATCATCATATACACGCCGCCGGCTGCAGTCATTATGAAAGCCCGGAAGAAGGCGTACGCCCGCCTGATATGTGGCGGCAGATCATTGGCGAAGATCTCCGGATCGGCGCCGTACTGGCCTGGGGACCAGGCTGGTATCATCAAAAAGAGTATTTCTCAGGTAAGAACGATTCATTGTCTACCGCCAGCAATATCATGCGTTACGATGTGGAAGTATCCGGTTTTCCTTCCTCTCATGCGGGCCACGTAGTACTGCTGCGGCTAAAGGAAGATGATTATCCGGGCACCAACAGCATTGAAGACTGGCCCAGCTGGACGCAGCCTGTGCTGCAATGGGCCAGGTCGCAGGAGGCTGTGACCGGCTATGCACATTCAGGCTGGGGACTGGAACCAACACAGCCCGCCAAAGGATTGCCCAACGATGTGCTGCCCAAGATGGACGGCATCGGTGCCAATGAATATGTGGTGACCGTTACAGAAGGGCTGGTAGACTTTTACAGCGCTGGCGATACGCCCGCTCCCTGGGAGCTGAATATGTGGTATCATACGCTCAACTGCGGCTTCAGAACAAGGCTCAGTGGTGAAACGGATTTTCCCTGCATCTTTGATGAACGCGTAGGCATTGCCCGCAGCTATTTCAAGCCCGATGGCCCTTTGAATTACGATGCCTACATCGCCGCCATCAAAAAAGGAAGATGCTATGTGTCCGATGGTTATTCGCACATCATCGATTTCAAAGTGAACGGATTGGAAGCCGGCACGGCCAACAGCGAGGTCTCCTTACAGCATCCGAAGACGGTTAGGGTTACCGCAAAAGCAGCGGCCTTTTTACCCGCCGAACAGGATGAGAAAGGAAAACAGATCGCCGGCAGGCCTTTAACAGAACAGCCCTACTGGCACATTGAGCGCGCCCGCATCGGTAACACCCGGCAGGTAAATGTTGAATTGCTCATCAATGGCATCCCGGTAGATACTGCGCAGATCACAGCTGATGGTCAACTGCATGATATACAGTTTGCTCCTTCCATACAGCAATCCGGCTGGACGGCGCTCAGGATCTTTCCCAGCGCACATACCAACCCGGTATTCATTATTGTAGATGGGAAACCTACCCGCGTAAAGCAAAGCGCCGAATGGTGCGGGCATGCGGTAGAACAATGCTGGAAAATGAAGCAGGAGAATATACGCCCTGCAGAACGGGCGGCGGCACAGGCTGCCTATGAGCAGGCCCGGAAGGTATATGAGAATATGTTGCGTTGAATTATATTTGTGAGAATAGCCATGCTATGATAATACCACGTTGTCGTACCTACTTAAAAAACAGTTCCATGAGCAAACATCTCCGTACAGGACTTGTACTGATCTTTCCCGTTTTTGCAGCGCTGCAGGGACAGTGCCAGCAACTGGACTCCATCCGTGTAGTAGCGCCCGGCGCCACGGTGCAACAGGTGTCCTCACAATTCAGGTTCACAGAGGGACCGGCAGTCAACAAGCGCGGTGATATCTATTTCACCGATCAGCCCAATGATAAGATCTGGAAGTATGACACGAAAGGAACACTATCCCTCTTCATGGATAAAACCGGCCGCTCCAACGGCTTGTATTTTGACGCCAAAGGCAACATCATTTCCTGTGCCGATAATAAGAATGAGCTGTGGGCTATCAGTCCGGATAAGAAGGTCAAAGTGCTCTTAGGCAAATACCAGGGAAAGCTGCTGAACGGTCCCAATGACCTCTGGATAGACCCAAAAGGCGGCATCTATTTTACCGATCCCTATTATCAAAGAGATTATTGGGAGCGCAAACAACCGGAGATCGAAGGACAGAAAGTATACTACCTGGCCAAAGGCGCCAAAGAACCCGTAGTGGTAGAAGACCAGCTGGAACAACCTAACGGCATCGTAGGTACGCCGGATGGCAAGTACCTCTACGTAGCAGATATTCAAGCCGACAAGACCTATAAATACAAGATCAATGAAGACGGCAGCCTGACAGATAAGCAGCTGTTCGTGTCTAAAGGCTCGGATGGTATGACCCTGGACAATGAAGGCAATCTCTACCTCACCGGTAAAGGCGTCACTATCTTTGATGCTGCCGGCAATAAGATCGGCAATATACCCGTCACTCCGAAGTGGACCGCCAACGTATGCTTCGGCGGTAAAGACCGTCACACTTTATTCATCACCGCATCAGAATCTGTATACACCTTACGCATGAAGGTAAAAGGAGTAGAATAAATGAATCGCAGACATTTTATTAAGACCACAGGCATCTCATTGGGAGCATTCCTGGTGAGTGAGCATTTGTCAGCTTTTACTGGCAGGCAGGTACAATTGATCCATCTACCGGATGAAGTGACCGCTATCGTTAATGATCAGCCGCTAACGTTAAAGGGCATAGGAAAAAAGAGCTGGACGCACGACAATCTGAAAGTGAGCTTACAATCAGGACCTAAAGGTATCCTGGTTGAAATTGAAGCACCACAGATCAGCCTTAGCTCCGTTACCTTACACTGGAAAAAACCAGGGCAGCCGTCTTCCATGATCTTAAACGACCATTGGGAGCGTACCTACGGTGATATCTCCTGGCATAAACCCAATGCACAGGAAATATTGCCATGGTACTTTATGGAATACAATGGTAAAAACACCAACGGCTTTGGAGTGAAAACCGGGGCTGGTACATTTTGTTCCTGGCAGGTGAACGACACTCAGCTAAGCCTTACACTGGATACCCGTTCCGGTGGCAACGGTGTACAATTAGCTAACAGGAAACTGAATGCCGCGGAGATCGTGACCATCAAAAGCAAAGCAGGCGAATCTGCCTTTGCCACTACACGCCGGTTCACCGGCATGATGTGCGATCAACCGCGGACGCCTAAGCAGCCCGTGTATGGTATTAACGACTGGTATTTCAGCTATGGTAAAAACTCAGAACAACTGATCGTACAACATACGGAACTGTTAGCACCAATGGCCGAAGGACTGGAGAACCGGCCCTTCTCTGTAGTAGACGCCGGCTGGTATCAGGGCCCTCCTGATTCTCCGGATGATGCAGGCTGGGGCGATCGTATGGACCTGGTGAATGCGCGTTTCGGCGATATGCACCGGATGGCCGAAAAGATCAAACAGATCGGCATGCGCCCCGGTATCTGGACACGGCCACTTTGCGGCAGTTACAAAGATCCGAAGTCACTGATGCTACCCATTATCGAAGGAAGATCTGAGAACAGACCGGTGCTGGATCCAACCATACCGGAAAACCTGGAACGCGTAAAACACTATTTTAAGCTGTATAATGAGTGGGGATATGAAATGGTGAAGTTCGACTTCACCTCTAACGATATCTTCGGAAGATGGGGCTTTGAAATGATGAAAGCCGGCTCCATGACAGCACACGGCTGGCGCATGCATGATAATACCCGCACCAATGCGGAGATCATTGCCAACCTTTACCAGGTGATCCGGGAAGCAGCAGGCGATACCTACGTTATCGGCTGCAACACCATCAGCCATTTGTCTGCCGGCGTGTTTGAACTATGCCGTATAGGCGACGATACTTCCGGCAACGAGTGGGCCAGGACCCGTAAGATGGGCGTTAATACCGTTGCCTTCAGAGGATTACAGCAAGGCACCTTCTACGGAGCGGATGGCGATTGCGTGGGGCTTACCACCAAAATTCCCTGGGAGAAGAACAAACAGTGGATGGAGCTGGTAGCGAAAAGCGGTACGCCGCTCTTTATATCTGCACAACCGGAGGCTACAGGTGCTGAGCAGAAGGCATTCATCAAGGAATGTTTCCGCTGGGCATCACAACCATTGCCCGTAGGCGAGCCACTGGATTGGATGGAACATCCTTTCCCGCAAAAATGGAAGCTGAATGGAGAGGTGGTACAATTTAATTGGGATTGATATCATTTTATAAAGGGCCGGAGTAGGTATAGCTCCGGCCCTTGTTGTTGAAAGCCGCTTTATAAATGTGCTTCGCCGGTGGTGATATTTCCAGGCAGGTCGCTAACCTCTACCAACACCTTCCCTCCTGCCGGTGCGGCGTTAACGTTAGTAGCAGTGTACAACCAGGTTCCTTCCGGACCAGCGACGGCAAGTCCTTCCTCCACTATTGCTGTTTCTTGATTGACGCATAGCTTTAAAATTTTGTTATCACAAAGCTCATTTAGTAAAGATCAAAATGGTATACCGGAGTGGAGAAAAAGTATACCGGAATGGAGAATTTCAGTTGGGGATGATGCTATATTAACAATCTGCGGGAAAGCATACCGAAAGCATGGAGAAAGCATAGAGAAAGCATGTAGGGAGCAAGGAGAAGACAGCTAAAATAACATTAAAGAGGCCGTCTCCTTCTACCGGACGGCCTCCTGCTCTCTGTAACAACACAACAAACAGGGGATAAACTGACAGACCAATTGCGATCGGAATTAAAGTCCCCCCAGTACCATTGTATTTCCATAGGATACTAAAATCATTACACGGACTATTAAATGGTACGCAGGTGAAAAGATGGCAATAACAGCCTCAGGCTCTAAGAAAAACGTGGCAATAGTTACGCAAAAGATTAGCGGGTATAGTAGAAAACAGGATGCAGGATAGCTGGGGCCGGAGACGATCATTGGTTGACAGTCGCTTTCGCCGGGTCTCCGTCGGTCGCAGTAAAACAAATATATGAGAAATGGGCTATAACAAAAACTGTTTTTTCACCCGGAGCAAGTGGTATAATAGCCGCTTACCGCCTCAGGCAGACTGGATAAAGAAGCTAACTGTTGAGACTGATTGAAAAATTTTATACGATGGTTACCTTAATGCCCATCTCCTCCATCATTTTTACCGTATGATCTGATATACCCCTGTCCGTTATGATCTCATCTATCTCCTCCATTCCGCATATCCGGCCAAATCCCCGTTTGCCGAATTTACTGGAGTCAGCCAGTACGATCGTCTTCTGTACGGTAGCGATCATCTTCTGGTTCAGATGGGCTTCCATGATATTGGTAGTAGTAAGGCCGAAATCTACATCAATACCATCTACTCCCAGGAATAATTTGCTGCAGGAAAAATCCTCCAGGATCTTCTCTGCATAAGGTCCGGTAACTGATGAAGAACTGTTGCGCAGCAAGCCGCCCAGCTGGATCACTTCTATCTCGGGATGACGGAGCAGCTCAATGGCTACGTTCAGGGCGGCCGTGATCACGGTAAGATGCCCCTTGGGATGGATACATCTCGCCAAGGCCAGTACGGAGGTGCCGGAAGCAATAATGATAGCATCGTTAGGTGCAATCAGGGCAGCGGCTGCCTGGCCGATATCATGCTTTTCATCCCGGCGTATCTTTTCCTTTTCATTAACGGGTTTGTCGTTCGTATAGGGATTGTTGAGAGTGGCGCCGCCATGTGAGCGGAACAAGAGCGACCTGTCCTCCAGCAGCTTCAGGTCTTTGCGGATGGTTACCCCGGAAACATCCAGCTCCTTGCAGAGGTCTACCACACTGATGTAGCCCTTTTCCTGCAGTCTGTCAAGGATAAACTTATGACGTTCAGCTATATTGATCATAGACATATCTCCTAAAATTAATGTATTGCCGCTTGTTGACAAGAGAATTTTGCCGGCGTTCCTCCTTCTTTCCTGTTACACAATTGGTATTTATCACTTTCAATTGATCAAATCGGCATGCTAAATGTAGGATAAAAAGAAAATAATTCGAAATCAATAGAAATGTACGAAATCCATCAATTTCCATAAACCGTTCATAATTAACTCTTAATTAAGTTTCCTTCTACCCATTTTCCGCTTAACCAAAATATTTTTGCTTTTTCATATTATTTTATATTTTGGTTTCAATTTATTGGCTTTACTTTTATGCTATGAACGAAGTAAAACATATTGAAAGTATTCAAAAGCCATAAGAAATAAAATGAACAGAACTGTATTTGTAGATCAGATAGCCGGACTACCGGAAAAACCCTGGGACTTTGTCATTATCGGGGGAGGCGCCACCGGCCTTGGAATAGCCATGGACGCCGCTACCCGTGGATATAAAACCTTATTACTAGAACAGGCAGACTTTGCCAAAGGCACTTCCAGCCGCAGCACCAAACTGGTGCACGGGGGCGTGCGCTACCTGGCCCAGGGAGATGTATCCCTGGTAAAAGAAGCCCTGTATGAAAGAGGCCTGCTGCTGGCCAATGCTCCTCACCTGGCTCACAACCAGGACTTCATCATCCCTCAATACACCTGGTGGCAGGGACCCTTCTATACTATCGGACTTAAGCTCTATGACCTCCTGTCTGGTAAACTCAGCCTGGGCCGCTCCCGGCATATCGGCAGGAATGAAATACTGGAGAAACTGCCTACCATCCGCCGCCAGGGACTGAAAGGCGGTATCTTATATCACGACGGACAATTTGATGATGCCCGCCTGGCAGTGAACATAGCCCAGACCGCCGCAGAGAACGGCGCCGTACTGCTGAACTATTTTAAAGTAACGGGACTGGAAAAACAATCCGACGGACGCATCAACGGGGTAAAGGCTAAAGACCTGGAAACCGGCCGTAGCTATACCATCCCGGCTAAAGTAGTGATCAATGCTACCGGCGTATTTGTGGATGAGATCCTCCAGCTGGACAACCCGGGCGCACGCCCGATGGTAAGGCCCAGCCAGGGTGTGCACGTAGTGCTGGACCGCTCCTTCCTGCAAAGCAGCAGCGCCATCATGATCCCGAAGACTGACGACGGCAGGGTATTGTTTGCTGTTCCCTGGCATAATAAAGTATTACTGGGCACTACCGATACACCGCTGAACGAACATAGCATGGAACCCGTAGCGCTGGAAGCGGAGATTGATTTCATCCTGAGAACCGCCACCAAATACCTCTCCCGCCCTCCTGCCCGCACTGATGTACTGAGCGTATTTGCAGGCCTGCGCCCCCTGGCGGCTCCGCAGAAAGAAACCGGCAGCACAAAGGAAATATCCCGCAGCCATAAGATCCTGGTAGCGCCTTCCCGCCTGATCACCATTACCGGCGGTAAGTGGACCACTTTCCGGAAGATGGCGGAAGATACCGTGAACGAAGCGATCCGCACCGGTAACCTCTCCGCCGCGCCCTGCCGTACCAAAGAGCTGCGCATACATGGATACGTTCCTCAGCCGGCCTTCGCAGCGCCGCTGAATGTTTACGGCAGCGATGCCGCTATGCTGCAGGCCATGACCGCCCTGCATCCTGAGCTGGGACAACAGCTTCACCCGCGCCTGCCCTATATCAAAGCACAGGTGATATGGGCCGTACAGCACGAAATGGCCCGTACCGTAGAAGATGTGCTGGCAAGGCGGCTCCGCGCCCTTTTCCTCGATGCACAGGCAGCCATCGATATGGCCCCGCAGGTAGCCGCACTCATGGCAGCAGAGCTGCAGCAGGATACCGCCTGGCAAAAAGCACAGGTCAACTCATTCACGGCTATGGCACAGCATTACCTGCTGCAGCCACTCAATACAAAAGAACAGCATCGCGCCACCGCCTAAACTAACAACTGACAACTGATAACTGATAACTAACGACTAATATTCCCGATGAAAGACACGAACAAATACATCATGGCGCTTGACCAGGGAACTACCAGCTCAAGGGCCATCCTGTTTGACAAGGCAGGCGCTATTGTTTCAGTGGCGCAAAAAGAATTCACACAGCTCTTTCCGCAGCCGGGATGGGTGGAACATGATCCCGCTGAGATCTGGAGCAGCCAGATAGGCGTAGCCACAGAAGCCATTGCCAAAGCCGGACTGGAAGGCGGGCATATTGCCGCCATCGGCATCACCAACCAACGGGAGACAACGATCGTATGGGACCGTGAAACCGGTAAACCTGTTCATAACGCTATCGTATGGCAAGACCGCCGTACCGCTGATTATTGCGATAGCCTGAAAGCCGCCGGTCACGAAAAAATGATCCGGGAGAAAACAGGCCTCGTGATAGACGCCTACTTCTCCGGCACCAAAGTGAAATGGATCCTCGATAACGTACCGGGTGCAAGAGAACGTGCGAAGCAGGGACAACTGGCCTTCGGCACCGTAGATGCATGGCTGGTATGGAACCTTAGCCATGGCGCCGCACATGTTACCGACATTACCAACGCATCGCGTACGATGCTCTTTAATATTCATACCCAGCAATGGGATACCGAATTGCTGCAGCTACTGGATATTCCGGCTTCCATACTACCAACAGTAAAAGAATCCAGCGAAGTAGTAGCCGAAACTGCCGCCGGTGTCTTTGCCGCACAGATACCTATCTCCGGTATCGCAGGCGATCAGCACGCCGCACTGTTCGGACAAATGTGCACTGCTCCCGGTATGGTAAAGAATACTTATGGCACCGGCTGTTTTATGCTGATGAATATTGGCGACAAACCTATCATCAGCCGTAACAACCTGCTGACTACCGTGGCCTGGAAAGTGAATGGTCAGGTACAATACGCATTGGAAGGCAGCATCTTCATTGCCGGCGCTATTGTGCAATGGCTGCGCGATGGATTGGGCATCATCCGCTCTTCTGCAGAAGTGGAAGCGCTGGCCGCCAGCACCACTGCCAATGAAGGCGTATACCTGGTGCCCGCATTTGCAGGCCTCGGCGCTCCTCATTGGGAACAGCACGCCCGCGGTACACTGGTAGGCATGACCCGCGGCACCACCGCTGCACACATTGCCCGTGCAGCACTTGAAAGCATCGCCTACCAAACCATGGAAGTATTAAAGGCGATGGAGGCCGATGCCAATATCAGCATTAAAGAACTGCGTGTAGACGGTGGCGCTACGGGCAACAACCTGCTGATGCAGTTCCAGGCAGATATATTGCATACCAAAGTAGTAAGGCCCCGCATCACGGAGACCACTGCTATGGGCGCCGCCTACCTTGCCGGACTGGCCGTTGGCTACTGGAAAGACCTCGAGGAGATCGGCAGCCAGTGGCAGATGGACAAATCCTTCGTACCCGATGGAGATCAAAGCAACCGGGAAGAATGGATCAGCGGTTGGAATAAGGCGGTGAAAGCTGCCAAAAGCTGGGCGACAAACTAATAGAGTTGTCAGTTGACAGTTGTCAGTAATTGCACTGAATATACTCGCTTCGATCACTGACAACTGTCAACCGACAACTTCATTCAATATCACTAAACCAAAATCAATCCATCATCATGCATCCCTTTTTAGCGGAATTTCTGGGCACCGCACTGCTGCTGTTACTGGGTAACGGCGTTGTGGCAAATGTGGTGCTCCATAAAACAAAAGGTAACAGCAGCGGCTGGATCGTTATCACCACCGGCTGGGCCCTGGCAGTATTTGTAG
>Ga0209758_1001635_pt1 | contig 25463 bp, 21 predicted proteins | sample AraplaMF_Col_mMF_FD_184258 | JGI IMG/M metagenome (GOLD analysis project Ga0209758, IMG submission 184258) | Arabidopsis root microbial communities from the University of North Carolina, USA - plate scrape MF_Col_mMF (SPAdes) (version 2) | ecosystem: Host-associated > Plants > Roots > Endosphere...
GACATCCTGGTCAATGCCGCCGGCGTCACCGGACCGACGGTGCCGATCGAGCACTACAGCCTCGCCGACTGGTGCCGCACCCTCGACGTCAACCTCACCAGCACGTTTCTGTGCTGCAAGGCCGTGGTGCCGCAGATGCGCCGGCAGAACAGCGGGCGGATCGTCAACCTGGCCTCGATCGCGGGCAAGGAAGGCAACGCCGCCATGACCGGCTATTCCGCCGCCAAGGCCGGCGTCATCGCCCTGACCAAGGCGGTGGCTAAGGAACTGGCGGATACCGAAATCCGAGTCAACGCGATCGCGCCGGCGATCATCGCCACCGACCTGATCAAGCAGATGTCGGAGGACACCTATCGTACGGCCATGGCGAAGATTCCGCTTGGCCGCCCCGGCCAGCCGGAGGAAGTCGCGGCCATGGTGGCATGGCTTGCATCGGATGAGTGTTCGTTCTCGACCGGTGCAACGTTCGATCTGTCGGGTGGTCGGGCAACGTATTAGAGCAGCGACTCGGACCAAATCGGCATCGCTAACCCCGTCATTGCGAGGAGCGAAGCGACGAAGCAATCCAGTCTTGCTTGCGGCTCCTGGATTGCTTCGCTGCGCTCGCAATGACGGGGCTGATGGCGCCGATCAGTTGAAGCGATCGAGCTCGCTGCCCTAAGACTTCACCGCCCCCGCCGTCATTCCCTCGATGAAGCGCCGCTGCAGAGCCACGAACACCACCACCACCGGCAGCACGATGATGACGGCGGCGGCGAGCATCTCGCCCCAGTCGGTGGAATATTGTCCGGTCAGATTGTAGAATTTGACGATCGCGGTGACGTTGTTGTCGGTCTGCAGGAACGTCACCGCGATGACGAACTCGTTCCAGGCGTTGAGCCCGACGATGATCGCCACCGTCAGAAGGCCCGGCCGCATCATCGGCAGGATGACATAACGAAAGCTCTGCCACGCGGTGGCGCCATCGACCAGCGCGGCTTCTTCCAGCGCCTGCGGGATGGCGAGCACGTAGGTGCGCAGCAGGAAGATCGCGAATGGCGAAAACATCGCGGTGTAGATCAGCGCCACCGCCGGGATCGAGTTGACCCAGCCGAGCTTGGCGAACAGGAAATACAGCGGGAACAGATAGAGTTGCACCGGCACTGTGATCGTCGCCATGAAATAGAAATTGAGGAAACGCCAGCCCTTACCCTGCTGCCGCGCCAGCACGTAGGCGCAGGGCGCGGCGGTCAGGCAGACCAGCACGATGGTCAGCCCGGCGACTTCGGCGCTGTGCAGCAGGCTCGGGCCGAGCGAGGCATTGCGCCACGCCGAAGCAAAATTCTGCCATTGCATCCGGGCCGGCAGCCCCAGCGGATTGAGGTTGATCTCGGCGGTGGTCTTGAAGGCGTTGAGCACGGCCAGCGCGACCGGCAGCAGCGAGGCAAAGCATGCGACGCCGATCAGCGCGAGGGCGACCACCCTGCTCCGCAGCGTGTCGATCATGACGAGCGCGCGCCTTCGCGGATCTGCAGCCGGATATAGACCGCGGTGGCGCAAAGCCCGAACAGGCTCATGACGCAGGACACCGCCGCGGCCTGGCCGATGTCGCCCTCGAAGAAGGCATGGCGGTAAGCCAGCGTCGCCAGCACCTCGCTGCCATAGGCCGGGCCGCCGCGGGTGACGATGTAGATGAACTCGAACACCTGGAACGACCAGATCACGGTGAGGATCAGCATCAGCGACAGCGTCGGCCGGATGCCCGGCAGCAGCACGTAGCGCATCAGGGTGAAGAAGCCGGCGCCGTCGAGCCGCGCCGCCTCGATCTGGTCGACGCTGATCTGGCGCATCGCGGCCAGGAACACCACCGCCAGAAATCCCCACCAGTGCCAGATGTCGACGCCGGCCACCGCGAACAGCGAACGATCGGGATCGGCCAGCGGATCGGAAATCGCAAAGCCGCGCTCATTGAGCCAGGCGATGATGCCGGTTACCGGGCTGAAGATCATGCCCTGAAAGATCCGGCCGATCACCGCCACCGCAAGGATGCGCGGCAGGAAGATGATGCATTGCACGACCAGCCGGCCGGCCGGCGCCACCAGCAGCGCCGCCGCCATGATCAGCGCCATGATCACCGGCACGGTCAGGAAGATCAGCGTCCAGGTGAAATTATTGGTCAGCGCCGACCAGAACACCGGGTCGTCGAACATGCGCTGGAAGTTCGCCAGTCCCGCCCACGCCGGAATGCCGACGCCATCCCACACCACGAACGCCGCCGCGAAGGTCAGCAGCGCCGGGATCAGGATGATGAAGACGTTGATCAGGATGGCGGGAAGCGCGAACAGCCACATCGCGCCGGCTCAGCTGGTGCGCGGCGGCAGCGGCGGCACCTTGCCTTCCTTCAATTCCTGGGCGAACAGCGTGTCGATGCGGCCGAGATAGGCCTCGGGGGTGGCGCGGTTGAGCCAGACCTGCTCGATGCCTTCGATCAGGTAGCTGTTGGTGGCGCCGGGCCAGAAGGTCCAGGTGGTGAAGCCGTACTGGCCCTTGCCGAACGCGTCATGCATGTCGGAAATGGTCTTCTCGAACAGCGGATAGGCGACGCCCTTGAGCATGTCCGGCGGCAGGTCCTTGACCGGCAGCGCCCATTTGCCCGGCCAGTCGCGGTTCATGTCCTGATAGAATTGCTTGGTCAGCATGAAGTCGAACACGGCGGCAGCGCCTTCCGGGTTCTGCGAATTCTTGGCGATCGACAGCGTAGCGCCGCACGCCAGATGCAGCAGCGGTTTAGGCACCGCGGCGCTGAGCCCCGGGATCGGCGCGACGTCCATCACCGAGTCCGGCTTCGACATGCCGTAGGATTTGGTGCCGAACGACCAGGTGCCGCTGAGCGCCATAGCCGCCTTGCCGTTGACCACCTGCAGAAAGCTCTGCTCGATGGTCAGCGAGAAATAATTCTTGCCGAAATAGCCCTTGTTGTACCATGCCTTCGACAGCTCGACGGCCTCGACGAACGGCGGCGCGGTCCACGGCAGTTCGCCGCTGAGCGCCTTGCGGACATTGTCCGGGCCGGCGACGTTGTTGAAGAACACCGTCATCAGCCACTCGTTGACGCCCTTCCAGTCGGCATTGCCGGCGCCGAACGGAATGATGCCCTTGGCCAGGGCGGCATCCGCGACCTGCTCGAACTCGGCGCGGTTGGTCGGCAGCTTCCAGCCGTTTTGGCTGAACAGTTCCTTGTTGTAGAACAGATGCATCGACTCGTAGTCGCGCGGCAGCGCATAGAGCTTGCCGCCATAGACGCCGGTGTTGAGCAGCGACGGCAAGAAGCGTTCTTTCCACTTGTACTTGGCGGCAAAGTCGTCGAGCGGCAGCACCTGTCCGGCATTGGCGATGGCGGTGAGATAGGCCGGGCCCGCGGTCTGCACGATATCGGGGCCGTTGCCGGCGACCAGCGCCACCTTGAGCAGATTGTTGACCGCGGCACCCTTGATATCGAGCTGCAGCAGATATTTGTCCTGCGACGCGTTGAAGGCCTCGACCAGATCGCGCTTCAGTGCCGCCTGGCCGTCGGAGTTGGCCTGGCCGAACCAGAACGTCACCACCTTGCGGCCGTCCTGCGCCACCGCCGGACCTTGCGGCAAGGCGGCGGCCACGGTGGCGGCGGGAATGGCGGCAAGCACCTGACGGCGGGATATCGACATGATGGGCGTTCCCCTGACTGGAAGCGTTGAGACGACGAGCGTTGATCTTGCTTAGTAATACGTATAACTTGGCGGAATGCGGATCGTCAATATCGGGCTCTGCGGGTCGAGATGAAGGGTGGGCGGACAACCGTACCGCGCGTTTCCGCTCGGCCGACGCAAAAGGACATCGCCGCCGCCGCCGGGGTGTCCCAGGCCGCGGTGTCCATGGTGCTGAACAAGGCAGAGACGCCCTCGGTGCCGCAGGCGACCCGGGCGCGGATCCTGAAACTGGCCGGGGAACTCGGCTATCAGCCCAACCAACCTGCCCGCAACCTGCGCCGCGCCAGGACGATGACGCTGGCCTGCGTCATTCCCGACATCACCAACCCGTTCTATCCGGGGCTGGTCAGGGGGTTGCAGCGCGCCGCCGCACCTGCCGGCTACGACGTGCTGATCTATGACACCGACGGCGTGCCGGACGGCGAACACCGCGCCATCGAATGGCTGCTGCAGGGCCGCGCCGACGGCGTGGTCGGCACCTTCTTCCACCTGCGCGTCCCCGAGCTCGCCGCGCTGGCGAAGCGCGGCATCCCGCTGGTGCGGCTGGAAAGCCAGAACAAGGCCAGGGGCGACCTGCCGATCGACAGCGTCTATATCGACAACGCCGGCGCCGCCGCCGCCATGACGCAACTGCTGATCGGACGCGGCCACCGGCGCATCACCATGATCCGCGGTGAGTACGGTCCCGGTGAACGGCGCGCCACGGGTTATGCGACAGTAATGCGCGAGGCCGGCCTGTCGCCGGATTTCGTTGTCGTGGACACCTATTCGGAAGGGGCCGGCGCCCGCGCCATGCAGACGCTGCTGGCCAGGACCTCCGACCGCCCGACCGCGGTGTTCGGCGCCAGCGACGTGCTGGCGCTCGGCGCCATGGAAGCGGCCCGCGCCGCCGGGATCGCCTGCCCCGGCGACATCGCCATCGTCGGCTTCGACGACATCCCCGCCGCCAAGCTGCTCGGCCTCACCACCGTGCGCCAGCCCGAATTCGAATTGGGCACGCTGGCCGCGCAGGTGCTGGTCAAGCGGCTGCGCCCGAACGGCATGACCGCGCCGGGCCAAAGCCTCGAGCTCAAATTCGAAATCATCCGGCGCGCCTCGGCATGACGGATCGCATCAACCGCAGGAGATCCGTGTGACGTCGATACCTCATGACTACGCCGAACGCGTCTATGCCGGAGTGCTGGGCAAATTGATTGGCGTCTATCTCGGCCGCCCGTTCGAGGGCTGGACCTATGAACGCATCATGAAGGAGCTCGGCCCGATCGATTACTACGTCAACGAACGCCGCGACGTGAAGCTGCGCTCGCACCATCTGGTGGTGACCGATGACGACGTCTCCGGCACCTTCATCTTTCCCCGCGCGCTGGCCGACAACGGCTATCCGAAAAACCTCTCCGCCGAGCAGATCGGAAACGCCTGGCTGAATTACATCGTCGAGGAACGCTCGGTGCTGTGGTGGGGCGGCATCGGCAATTCCACCGAGCACACCGCCTATCTGCGGCTGAAGTCCGGCATCCCGGCGCCGCACAGCGGATCGATCGCGCTCAACGGCAAGACCGTGGCCGAACAGATCGGCGCGCAGATCTTCATCGACGGCTGGGCCATGGTCAGCCCCGGCAATCCCGAACAGGCGGTGTACCTTGCGCAGCAGGCCGGCAGCGTCAGTCATGACGGCGAATCCGTGCATGCGGCAAAGCTGCTCGCCGCCATGGAGGCGCAGGCCTTTGTCGAGGACGACATCCAGAAACTGCTGCAGCTGGGTTTGAGTTTCGTGCCGAAGGACTCGCTGATCCGCCGCGTCGTCGAGGACGTCCGCGACTGGCACGCCGGCGACAATGAAAAGGACTGGGAGCGGACCCGCGGCCTGATTGCCAAAAAATACGGCTACGACAAGTTTCCCGGCAACTGCCACGTCGTTCCCAACCACGCCCTGATCATCCTGGCGATACTTTACGGTCAGGACAGTTTTCAGGATGCGATGCGGATCGCCAACACCGCCGGCTGGGATACCGACTGCAACGCCGGCAACGTCGGCTGCCTGTTCGGCATCCGCAAGGGACTGGCCGGCATCGATGCCGGGCCCGACTATCGCACCCCGGTGGCGGACCGCATGTACATTTCCTCCGCCGACGGTGGCGGCGCCATCACCGATGCGGTGATCGAAGCGCGCTCGCTGGTGGTCGCGGGTCACGCGCTGGCCGGCGAGCCCATCCCCGCGCCGCCTAAGCAAGGCGCGCGATTCCATTTTTCCATGCCGGGCAGCCTGCAGGGCTTCCGGTCGGAGATTGGCTCGCCGGCACGGCTGCATCCGGTTGCGTTGGAGAACGTCGCAAATCAAGCCAAGCCCGGCGAGCGCAGCCTGGCGATCCAGTTCCGCCGTCTCGCCCCCGGGCGCGTCGCCCGCGTCGCATCGCCGACCTTCTTCGATCCGGAGGTCTTCACGATGCCGACCTACCAGTTGACGGTATCGCCGACGCTGTATTCGGGACAGACGGTCACGGCGAGGCTCAAGGCAGGATCGAACAACAGCGGAGCCGTCACTGCCCGGCTGTTCTGCAGCGTCTACAACGCAGACGACAAGCTTGGGCAGATTTACGGCGAAAGCCGCGTCCTGGCGGCGAACGGCGAAGCCATCATGCGCTGGCGAATTCCGGATACCGGCAGCTATCCGATCTACGAGATCGGCATCGAAGTCGCGTCGCGCGATGCCGGCGGCACCGACGGCACGCTCTACCTGGATTATCTCACCTGGCACGGCGCGCCTGACGTGACGCTGCGGCGGCCCGACGAGCAAAGCGTCATGTGGAAACACGCCTGGGTCAATAACATCAGCCAGTTCCAGACCCGCTGGGAAGGCTTGCGCGTCACCAACGGCAGCGGCATCGGCTTCATTGCGCAGGGCACGCGCGACTGGACCAATTATGAGGTGTCGTCGGAGGTGATGCCGCTGCTCGCCAGGGCATGGGGCCTGGCGGCGCGCGTCCAGGGCCGCGAGCGCTATTACGCGCTGATGTTCGAGCCCGACGACGGCGGCCGCGTCCGGCTGGTCAAGCGACAGCATACCGAGACGACGCTGGCGAGCCGGCCGTTCGCCTGGACGCTGGACCGGCGATATCAGCTCAAGCTGCGGGTGCAGGACGGCGGCATCAGCGCCTTCGTCGATGGTGAGCTGCTGTTCGAAGCCGCGGACACCTCGGATTCGATGATGGCCGGTGGCGGCGTCGCCCTGGTCGTCGACAGCGGCGCGATTTCAAGCGAGGCGGTGCGGGTCATCGCGCTGTAGGTCCGATTCACAAGAACTGGCGGCCGCCGTCGACGATCAGGGTCTGGCCGGTGATGAAGGACGCCTGCGGCGAGGCGAGAAACAGCGCGGCGCCGACCATGTCACCCGGGACGGCGGCGCGCTTCAAGGCACCGCGCGTCACGCCGTATTCGGCGGCATTTTCCATCAGCCCGAGGCTGGCTTCGGTGAGCGCAAAACCGGGCGCGATGGCGTTGACGGTGACGCGGGCGTCGCCGAGTTCGCGGGCCAGCGCCCGGGTCATGGCGATGATCGCGCCCTTCGAAGAAACGTAATGCAGCCAGTGCGGCGATCCGCTCATCACGGTCGCCGACGAGACGTTGACGATGGCGCCTCCGCCGGCCCGGCGCAGCAGGGGCGCGAACGCCCGCGTCGTCAGCCAGGTCCCCTTGACGTTGACGTCCATCACCCGGTCCCATTCCTCGTCAGAAATCTCCTCGAAACCTTTGCGCTGCAGGCCGGCATATACCCCGGCGTTGTTTACCAGATCGTCGGCGCCGCCGATCGAATTCCGAACATTGTGCGCCAGCGATTCCGTGGATGTCCGGCTGGTCACGTCGACGCCGAACGCCCTGGCTTGGCCGCCCTGCTCCCGGATCAGCCGCGCGGTTTCTTCGGCGCCGGCAAGATTGATGTCACAGACCACGACGACGGCGCCGGCCGACGCAAACGCCTCGGCGAAGGCGCGGCCGAGACCACCCGCCGCCCCGGTCACGATGACGCGCTTTCCATCCAGCCCGAAGTCACGCATCAGCGGCCTCCACCAGCGCCATCAGGTCATCCATCCAGGCCGAAGCGGAATCCGCGGCCAGCAGGGCCTCGGCCATGGCCTTGCCCGCATCGGTCAGCAATGACGGCAGGACAAAATCCTCCAGCATCGCCAGCGTGTCCTTTGGCGCTGTCCCAAACCAGCCGCCGATGGTGGTCACGCCGTGCGGCGTGAAACGCCAGAGCTTGTCGGCATCCTTCATCAGCGCATCCTCCCGCGACAGCGCGTGTTTTCGCGTGTCATGGCCGTCGATGATCTCGACAATGCGCGCGACGTCGAGGCCGGGGATGGCGAGACGCCGAAGTTCAGCGCCCGCGATCCGCGCGCCTTCGATCTCGTGCTGGCGCTGCAGCTCCGGATATCTGGCATTGGGCCCGACCGCCTGCGCCAGCATATCCTGCGGAAACATCTTCCAGCCGACGTCGTGCAGCAGGATCGCCGGCAGCACCACCGCGTCATCCGCGCCGCGATGCAGTTTCAGCAGCGCCTGGCCCAGACGATAGGAAATCAGCGTATGCGCATCGTTGGAGCGGACGTCGAGCCAGGGCCGCGCCGCCAGCCAGATCGGAACGTCGCGGGCCATCAGGAAGCCGGTCATGACAGGCTCTCATCGTAGGTCAGATAGATCGACTTGTATTCGAGGTAGGCTTCGACGCCGTAGAGCCCCTTCTCGCGGCCGATGCCGCTTTGTTTCATGCCGCCGAACGGCGCGTGGTGGCTGGAGCGATGGATGTCGTTGACCCAGACCGAGCCGGCCTCGATCCGCTCCGCCATGGTCAGCGCGGCGGCGAGATCGCGCGAGAAAACGAAGCCGGCGAGCCCGTAGCTCGTGTCGTTGGCGAGCCGCAGCGCCTCGCCGCGGCCGTCGAACGGCATGATGCCAAGCACCGGCCCGAACGTTTCTTCGGTCATCACCAGCATCGAATGATCGGCGTCGGCAATCACCGTCGGCGGAAAGAACCACCCGGCGTCATGGAGCCCGCCACAGAGCCGCGCGCCACCGGCAAGGACGCGCGCGCCCCTGGCTTCTGCGTCGGCGACCTGCAGCGCGACGTTGCGAAAGATCTTTTCGTTGACCAGCGGCCCGAGGGCGCAGCCCGATGTCAGCCCGTCGCCGACTTCGAGTTTCGCGGTCTCGACCAGCAGTTTGTCGAGAAAGGCCTGGTAGACCGGCCGCTCCACATAGACGCGGTTGACGCGGTAGCAGAACTGTCCGGAGTTGGCGAAGCCATGCCTGGCGATGGCGCCTGCCGCCATGGCGAGATCGGCGTCGGCGCAGACGATGGCCGGGCTCTGCCCGCCGAGTTCCAGCGTCACACGCTTCATCGTGCCGGCGGCCGCCGCCGCGATCGCCTTGCCGGCCGCGGTGCCGCCCGTGAAGGCGATCTTGCGCGGCAGCGGGTGCTCGATCATCGCCATGCCGATGACGCGGCCACGCCCGGTCACGACGTTGAAACAGCCCGCCGGAAACCCGGCTTCGCAAAACAGCGCGGCAAGCAGCAGCGTCGACAGCGGGGTATCCTCGGCCGGCTTGGCGACCATCGTGCAGCCGGCGATCAGCGCAGCGCCGAGCTTGAAGGTCAACAGCGTGATCGGATAGTTGAACGGCGTGATGGCGATCACGACGCCGACCGGTTCGCGGGTGACGATCACTTTCTCGCCGGCGATACCGGCCAGCGGCATTTCGGCGTGGAGACGCAGGCCCTCCTCTGCGTAGACGTCCAGGAGATCGGCGGAGCGTTCGATTTCGGCGATCGCGCCGGGCAGTGGCCGGCCGAGTTCGGTGGTCAGCACCCGGCCGATCTCGTGCGCCCGTTCCCGCATCAACCGCGCGGCGCGCTTTTGCAGTTTTGCCCGCTCGGCAACCGGCGTCGCCTTCCAGCCCTGAAAGGCGCGATCCGCCGCGCGGATCGCGGCGTCGGCGTCCTGCGCATCACCTACCGGCACGGTATCGATGACGACGCCGGTCGCCGGATTGATGACGTTCTGGCGTGTTCCGGTCCGCGCCGGCACCCATTGGCCGTCGATGAACATGTCCATGCGGCAACTCCGAAAATTCAGATCAGGTGAAGCATCAGCGTGGCTCGTGTCTTCGCCAGCTCCTGCTCCGCCATCTGGCGTCCCGCCGCGGTCTCGAGCAGGGAAAACTGCTGCTGCAGGCGATCGGCATATTGGTGCGGATTCATCTTGAACCAGTCGCAGGCGACGGAGACCCCGGTGACCGTGAAGCGCCATAGCTTGTCGGCGTCGCGCACCAGCCGGTCGTTGAGTGAACGCGGCTGCGGGCGGGTGTCGTGGCCGTCGATGATCTCCCCGACCGCCGCGATGACGTCTTCCGGCCAGCCGGTGCGTTGCAGCACCTCGCGCGACAGCCGCACGCCTTCCCGCTCGTGCAGGAACCTGACCTCGGACTGCATCATGTTCGGCCCGAACCCCTTCTCGATGATGTCGGCCATGTCGATGGTCCACCAACCGATGTCGTGCAGCAGGATCGCCAGCGAGACGATGTCCGCGTCGGCCTCCGGATGGATCGCCAGCAGCTTTCGCGCGAATGCGAACGACAGCGGGATGTGCACGTCGTTCTTGCGCGCCCGCATGTAGGTCTCGGCTTCGCGCCAGACCTCGTCATAGCGGGCATCCGTTGCGGGCCTGGTCAGCTGGTTCGGTTTCGACATCGGCACGATACGGTCAGGACAGGATGGTGACTTCGCCGGTCGAACCGTCGACGCGCAGCATCTGGCCGGTCTTGATCAGGGAGGTCGCATTGCCGGTTCCGGTCACCGCCGGCAGCCCGTATTCGCGGCAGACGATCGCCGCATGCGACATCATTCCGCCGATGTCGGTGACGGTGGCCTTGATCTTGCCGAACACCGGCGCCCAACTTGGCGCGGTCACCGGCGCGACCAGGATATCGCCCTGCTCGATCTGGCCGAGATCGTCGGCGGAACGGATCACCCGCGCCGGCCCCTCGACGTTTCCGGGCGACGCCGCCATTCCGGTCAGTTGCGATTTATCGGCGGTGCCGTTGAGCCAGCGGCCGACGCTCTCGGTGGTGATGCCCCACAGCATGATGGTGAAGGGTTCGGTGATCACCGTCGGCGGCTCATTCAACGCCGGTTGCGGCGCTTGGGTGGCGAGCGCCGCCATGATGGTCTTCCGGCTGGCGATCTCCGCCGGCCAGTAGTCCGGGCCGATGGCATCGACGCCGACGGCCCACGCGTTGCAGTAATCGAACAGCGCGTCGCGCACTTCCTGGCGGTTGAGGTAGAACATGTCGTTGGGATTGTGCCAGAAGCCGGCGTCATGAAGCAGCCGGCTCAGGCCGCGCATCTTGCGCCAGAACACCCCCATCGACCAATGCTCGATGTAGAAATTGTGGTTCTCGACATAGGGAAACACGGTGCGCGCCAGGCCGAGCTTGCCTTCGAACGCAGCTCTCGCTTCCGGATCGAGCAGTTCGGCATATTCGCTGGTGATGCGGTCGCGCTCCGCGGCGATCCTCGCGGTCGGCCGGTCGATCTCCTCGCCGTTTTCGAGGCGCACGATGTAATCGCGGATGTAACCCAGCGGGATGTCGGGATTCTCGCTCCAGTATTTGTCGGTCGAATAAAAACCGTTGCCGGAGGTGAAATTGAACCAGGGGTCCTGTGCCGCCGTCCAGGCATCGAGCCATTGCTGGCCGCCCGGCGCTTTCGCCACCGCCGCCAGCGGTTGCTCGAGCGACCCCGTTTTCACCGCGTCGGCCACGCCGAGCGTGATCGCGAGCTTTGCGAGTTTCTTGAGTTCATCGTCCGGCCGGAACAGGTCGACATCGACCCCCTGCACCATCTTGGCGATGGCCTGGTCGGGAATGCCCGGGAACTGGCCTTTGAGGAAGCCGAAGAAATCCAGATAGGCGGCGTAACCGAGATTGAGAAACTCGAAATGGTACTGCCAGGTCTTGTAGAGCAGCTGGATGGCGCGGTCATAGGTCTCCATCAGGCCATAGGTGTTGTCGAGGCCGACGCCCCCGGTCACCCAGTCCAGCGGCACCACCTCGGGCAGCTTTTCGAAATTCAGCGCTTCGAGGTCGGCGATGTTGGCGCGAACCTTCTTGTCCCAGTTGACGAGCAACCGGTCCCAGTTCTGGAAATAGTAGCCGGCGCGCTCCATGAATTGCGGCACGCGGCCGCCGATCAGCTCCGGCGCCACCGACACCGGGCTCATGTAGCAATAGCCGTTGTGGATGCGGTAGTCGACGCCGTTGGCCGGCGGAACGAGATAATGCCGGGTGTTGTACTGGCCGAGACACTTGACCGCGAATTCCACCGTCACCGCGTCGAACGGCTTGAACGGGCTCGGCCAGTGCTGGCTGTCGCAGAACCAGAATTTTTTCTCCTCCTTCTCTTTCAGATTATCCTGGAACACCAGGTAATAGGGATACAGGCGCTGCCATCCCTCGGCACCTGCCGGCGCCTTCAACTGGTAGGGGCTCGGAAATCTCACATGGGTCGTCATTGGTTTCCCTCCGCGTGTCCCGTTGTCCGGTTCGATCGTTGCTTGATGGTCATGGCTTGACCTGCAGGGGTGCCAGCAGCGTTCCGATCACGCCCTCGATCCCCATCGCATAGCTCTTCGTCGCGGCCGGCCTCTTCCTGCTCCAGACCGTCTCCGGCCGGCTTTGCAGGATCACGACGTTCTCGCCGTCGGGCAGGTCGCGATCGATCGCCCATTCCACGTCCTGCGGGCAGCCCATGCTCTTCTCGAGCGATTTCGCCAGCCTCGCCACCGCAATGACCTGCGCATCGCTCAACGACGGCAGCGACCGGCGCGACGCCTCGATGACGCGGGCCACGGTGCGGCGCGCCGCGCGGTCGGCCACCAGTTCGTGGCCCTTGTCGGCGATCTTTCGCCTGACGATTTCGAGCAGCACCTTTTCGACCACGAAGTTGTCCGGAGTGATCTCGCCCGAAACCACCGGCTCGCCAAGGCCGAAAGCAGAATCGATCACGATCCTGGTGCGATCCCCGGTGATCGGGTCGAGGGTCATGGCGACACCGGCGGCGGCCGCGTCGATCATCTTCTGAACCCCGACGGCCATCTGCACGTCGAGTTGTGCAAGACCGATCCTGGCGCGGTAGGCAACCGCGCGGGCGTTGAACAGGCTCGCCCAGCAGGCTTTCACTCGCTCCACGACCTGGTCTTCGCCGACGATCCAGAGATAGGTGTCCTGCTGGCCGGCGAAGCTCGCATCCGGCATATCCTCTGATGTCGCCGAGGAACGCACCGCCACCGGCAGATCGTCGTTGCCGGCAATGGCCCGATAGGCCCTGCGGATATCGGCCTCGATGTCGGCCGGCATCGCCGCCGCCATGATCGCGTCGCGGATCTGCGCCGATTTTTTCTCCGCGTCGTCGACGCGGTCGCTGTCGATCGACCGGATCAGCCCATCGATCCGATTCCGCAGTTCGCCCGAACCGAGATGCGCGGCATAGGCTTCTGTCGTCACCGCGAAGCCATCCGGAACGTTGACGCCGGCCGCGATCATGCGCGCGAGGCTGGCGCATTTGCCGCCCATCCTGCCGTGATCGGCCTCGCATGCCGTGCTGAACGGCATGATGGTTCTGCCGTCGAGGATTTTCAGCACGCGGCACCTCTTCCACTGCTCTTGTCCCATTCGACGTGAAGCGCCGTGGGTGTCCGAAACGACGTGTTGCGCGCGAAGTCGAAACTCTGTCCTGCCTTCAGCCTCAAGCCGGGCAGCCGCCGCGTCAGTTCTTCCAGGGCAATGCCCAGCTCGATCTTCGCCAACTGCTGGCCGACGCAATAGTGAATGCCGTAGCCGAAGGCCAGGTGGCTGCGCGCATCCTTGCGCGTCACGTCGAAGCGCGACGGCTCGGAAAACACGGTCTCGTCACGATTGGCCGAACCGAGCAGCAGCAGCAGGTTCGCTCCCTTCGGCACGGCCACGTCGCCGATCATCGCATCCTTCAAGGCCCGGCGCCGCCAGGCCACGATCGATGGGGTGTAACGGAGGATCTCGTCGACGGCGTTGGCAATCAGCGCGGGGTTGGCAACCAGGGCGTCCCAGTTGGCGCGATGCAGCAGCAGTTCGCGCACGCCGTTGGCCATCAGGGTCGTGGTGGTTTCGTGGCCGGCGAACAGCACGCTGTAAAGCACGCCGGCAATTTCGTCGTCGCTGATCTCGGCGCCGTCCTGCTGCAGGCGAATGAGATCGCCTGGCAGATCGTCGGTCGGGTCGGAGTGCCGCGTTGCGACCAGGCTGCGACAATAATTCCAGTACGCGACCATGCTGTGCGCATGCGGCAGCTGTTCCTGGTCCGACAGGTTGCCCCAGGTCAGAAGCGACCGGCTGACCGCCCAGGCCTTCACCTTGGGCACGTCGGCGTCGGGCACGCCGACCAGCTTGAACAGCACCAGGGCCGGAACGTCGTAGGCGAATTGGCGAAAGAAATCGGCGTGGCCGTGATCGATGAACCCGTCCAGTGCGTGGTTGACGATCTGCCTGACTTGCGGTTCGATCGCCTTGAAACGGCGCGGCCCGAAGCAGCCCTGCACCAGCTTGCGGATCCGGGTATGTTCGGGCGGCACGCGGGCCGACAAACCGGAATAGGCGGTGAAGCCGCCTTCGCGCATGATTTGCGCGCCTTCCGCGCACATCGGACGCAGCGGCGCCTGGGCATTTTCGGAAGAGAAGGTCTGCCAGTTCTCGAACACCGCCTTGATGTCGGCATGGCGGGCGACGACGTAATATTGCAGCTCGCGGGAGAAAAACACCGGCGCCTGCGCGCGGGCCCATTCGTAGAAGGAAAACGGATCGTCGATGTCGAACGGATCGAAATCATCTGACGCATTCGAAAACGGGCAGCTTTTCGCCGCGCTCGACTGAGCCATCGCGTCCCTCCCTGGCGTCGCCGTTTCCGGCCGTGTTATGAGCCAGGATAGCAGGCGATCTTTGGTTTTTCTTTAGCCAAAAACATGAGCTATATCAAATTTATAACGGATATTACGAGGCGCCGACGAGCTTCCGGTAGGTGCTGCGCAAGGCGGCGCTTTGCGGCCGGTCGTCGAAATGGGCGAGCGAATCCAGATAGAGCTTGTACTGGCGATCGATCGCCTCGCGGCGTCCCTGGGCCGAGAACACCTGCATGGCTTCCTCGTGGGCGATCTCGCACAAGGGATCGATGGTCAGCGCCTTCTGGCAATGCACCAGTGCTGCGGAATAGTCCTGGCGCTCGCGATGGATCCGCGCGGCGTCGCGCTGCACCTTGAAGAACATGTCGCGCAGCCAATAACGTTTCGACCAGCACCAGTCGCGTTCGCTGTCGTCGGCATATTCGGCGGGAATGTCCTCGAACAGATCGCCGGTATAGAGTCGGTCGGCAGCCTGCAGGCAGATCAGCGCCTCGTCGCTGGCTCCAGACTTGATATGGCTCTGCGACTGGCGACAGAGCTGCTCGAAAGTCGAGATGTCGAGCCAGCTTCGTTCCGGCGGCACCAGCACGTAGCGCGATCCGTCGCGCAACAGATATTCGTGCGTGTCGGCGCCCCGCGCGCGCGCATTCCGCAACGCTCCGCGCAGGCATTTGACGGTGTGGTAGAGCCGGTTGCGCGCTGCCTCCGCACTCTCCGCCTTTGGCCACAACAGGTCCGCCAACTCGTCGGTGGCGCCGCCGCGTCCGCCCTTCTGCAACAGATAGGCGAACAGCGTCTTGGTCTTGCGTGTCGCGCCGCCGGCCACTTCCCAATCGATCTGGCTGCCGTCATTGCGATAGATCCGCAGCCGGCCGAAACAGCGGATCTTCCAGCGGTCGCGGTGATCGACAAAGGCCGCCACCGGCTCCTCCGCGGAGCGCCTCAACAGCCACATCGGATCGGCGCCTTCGGCGGAGTGGACGGCGGTCGAGGGAGCCTCCATGAGTTCGGGATCGATGGCGCCGAGCCAGTGATCGACCTGCTGGCGCAGCGTGCCGCGCGTCAAAAGGCCGGCCGGCAGCCAATGTGCATTGGCCACCACGCCGCCGGAGGTCAATATGCCGGGATGCCCGCGAAGCGCCGCCAGCAATTGCTCGTCGATCAGGAGCCGGCGGTTGTAGAGCGAGACCACGCAGATGCCGAGCCGCAGCGCCAGGTCTTCCGCGATCACCATCCAGTTCTCGAAATTCGCGGTCGCCGAATTGGTCTGCAGGCCCCAGCTCATGTCCACGGCGAGGACGATGCCGGACCGGTCGGCATCCGGGATGGACGCCAGCCACTGCTCCAGGCGTCGCGCGATCTCGCGAAACGAGATCGGCACCTGCTGGAAGCCGAGTTCGGCGAAAGGCTTGCCGTCGAAGGCGATGGCGGCATCGCAGCGGCGCAATGCCGAGCGTGCCGCGGACACGGCCCTGTCATCGGTGGTCGCCAACAAGAGCCGCCCGGGCGACAGACTGTCCTTCGCCGCCGCGACGAAGTCGCCCCATAGCAACTTCTGTCGCGTGGCGAAAAACGCCAGGTTCAGGATGCTGCTGTGGTTGGCGTCCGTCACGAAGCCCCCGCGTTGGAAGCCGCAGCATAGCACCCGTGGACCCGCCGGCGAAAGCCGTCGGACTCCACCGCAATGATGCGCCTCAATCGTGACCGCCCTCGGCAAACCCCGCCAGCACCACCTCTTCGCGCTTGCGCCGCAGATGGGTGCGCAGGATATGCGCGAGCCCCGAAGCGTCCCGCCGCTGCAGCGCGTTCAGGATCGCCTCGTGCTCCTGCACCGCCAGCCGCCAATGCTCCGCTGTCATCGGCGTGATGAATCGCGCGCGCCGAATCCGCGCCGAGACCGATTCATAGAAGCCGGCCAGCACGGCGTTATCGGCGGCGCGCACGATGGCCTCGTGGATCAGCCGGTTGCAGCGATAATATGACGCCAGATCGCGCGCCTCGTAGTATTGGACCATTTTGACCTGCAGCGCGGCGATCTCGCGCAGCTGGTCATCGGTGATCCGCGGACACGCCAGCTCACCCGCCACCGCTTCCAGCGCTTCACAGACTTCGAACAGCTCGCTGACATCCTTTTGCGTCAGCTTCGCCGCGCGCGAGCCGCGGTTGGGCAGCAGCACCACCAGCCCTTCGGCGGCGAGCACCTTTAGCGCCTCGCGCAGCGGGGTGCGTGAAATGCCGAGCGACAGGCAAAGCTCGCGCTCGGGAATCCGCGACCCCGGCGCAATTTCGCCCTCCGTGAGAATATGCCTGAGGCGGAACACCACCTCGTCGTGCATCATGTCGCTTACCCCTGGGCCATCGGGCTCGGAGCTCATTTTGAATGCAAAAGTTCCAAAAAACAACGTTCCAGCCGAGTTTTCACTTGTCGATGGCGTCTTTTGCATTCAAATTCCGACAAAACAAACAAGCGGAGTGAAACACCATGGGGCCGCTGGCCGGACTGAAAGTGGTCGACCTGACCCATGTGATGGCGGGCCCGACCTGCACGCTGATGCTGGCCGACATGGGCGCCGAGGTGATCAAGATCGAAAAGATCCCGGCCGGCGACGACACCCGCTATTCGGTGCCGCCGAAAATCGGCGACGAGGCGGCGTCGTTCCTGATGTTGAACCGCAACAAGAAAGGCATCGCCCTCGACCTCAAGACGCCGGGCGGCACGAAAGTGCTGCGTCGCCTGATCGAAAAGGCCGATGTGGTGGTGGAGAATTTCGGGCCCGGCGCGATGGAGCGGCTCGGCTTCGGCTATGAGGAATTGCGCAAGGAACATCCGGCGCTGATCTATTGCTCGCTGTCCGGCTTCGGCCGTACCGGTCCCTACAAGGATCGCCGCGGTTTCGATCTGGTCGCGCAGGCGATGAGCGGCATCATGAGCTTTACCGGCGAGCGGCCGGACGGACCGCCGGTGAAATGCGGCCCGCCGCTGTCGGACATCACCGCCGGAATTCTGGCGGCGATGGGCATTCTCGCCGCCTACACCCACCGCCTCAAGACCGGCGAAGGGCAATGGGTGGAAACCTCGCTGTTCGAGGCGGCATTGGTGCAAACCTACTGGCAGGCCGCCATCGCGCTCGCCACCGGCGTGGCGCCGAAGGCGATGGGCTCGGCGCATCCGCTCAACGCGCCCTACCAGGCGTTCCAGGCCTCCGATGAATGGATCGTGGTCGGCGGCGCCAACAAGAAACATTGGGGCCTCACCCTCGAGGTGCTGGGCGCCCCCGAGCTCGCCCACGATCCGCGCTTTGCCACCGGTGCCAGCCGCATGACCCATCTGAAGGAACTGGAAGCCGAACTGATCCCGCGCTTCCGCAGCAAACCTGCGGCGCACTGGCTGGCTGCGCTCGATAAGGTCGGCGTGCCGTGCGGGCCGGTTCAGGATATGCTGCAGGCGCTCGCCGATCCGCAGACTATCGCGCGCCAGATGGTGGTCGAGGTCGACCATGCGACGCTGGGCAAGGTCAAAACCATGGGCCTGCCGGTGAAATTCTCGCGGACGCCCGGCAAGGTACAAACCGGCGCGCCACTGTTCGGCCAGCATACGCGCGCGGTGCTCGAAGCTTACGGCTTCGGCGCCGACGAGATCGCGGCACTCGCGCGCGAAGGCGCCATCGCCGGCACGGAACTGGTTCGGGACAACGCCGGCTGACGCCGGCAACGACACGACACAACAAAGAAAACGTCAAACAGGGAGGATACGATGTCCTTGAAATCGCTGAGGCCGGCATCCGCCGCGATCGCACTCGTCGTTGTGCTATCGGGCGCCGCGCATGCCGCCTGGCTGCCGACCAAACCGATCGAATTCATCGCCACCGCCGGCCCCGGCGGCGGCACCGATAATTTCGCCCGCGCCGTGCAGAACATCATCGTCAAGCACAAGCTGATCGATCAGCCCATCGTGGTGGTGAACAAGGCCGGCGGCAGCGGCGCGGAGGGTTTTACCTACACCAAGGCGATGGCCGGCGATCCCACAAAAGTGGTGTTCGGCACCTCGAACACCTGGAACCAGCCGATGGTGTCGAAGGTCGCCTACAAGCACACCGACCTGACGGCGATCGCCGCCATGGTGCAGGACGAATTCCTGCTCTGGGTCAAACAGGACGCGCCCTATCAGAACGTCACCGATTATCTCAAGGCGGTCGCGGCAAAACCCGGCGACTTCAAGATGGGCGGCGCGCAGTCCAAGGACACCGACGAAGTCCTCACCCGAATGATCGACAAGGCGGCCCGGGTGAAGTTCACCTACATTCCGTTCAAGAGCGGCGCCGAGGCGGCGGTGCAACTGGCCGGCGGCCACATCGACTCGCATATCAACAATCCGAGCGAGAGCATCGGCCAGTGGAAGGGCTCGACCCAGCGTCCGCTGTGCGTGTTCAGCCCGCAGCGCCTGCCCGACGGTCCGAAAGTCACGGCAACCCAGAACTGGCACGACATCCCGACCTGCGTCGAAGCCGGCCTCAACATTCCGCAATACCAGCAGCCGCGCACGGTCTGGCTGCCCGGCAAGGTGACCGCTGAACAAGCGGCGTTCTATGTCGACCTGATGCGCAAGGTCCAGGCAACCCCGGAATGGAAGGAATACATCGAGCGGACCTCGCAGACCGACACCTTCCTGACCGGCGAGGACCTGAACAAGTTCATCGCCGAGGACAGCGCGCGCACCCACGAGGTCGCGGCCCAGGAAGGCTGGCTGCTGGCGAATTAGGATTCGTAAGATGGGTTTCCCTTCGCTTTCCCCATCCTGCGAGGTTGTGATTGTAGTTGACCTCATCCTGAGGAGCCGCGCCTCTTGGCGCGGCGTCTCGAAGGATGGCCAGGGCGCACAGGCTCGCAGCCATCCTTCGAGACGCGCGTGAAGAACGCGCTCCTCAGGATGAGGTCGAAGATTGTTTCACACGTTATACGGCCTCTAACCTGGAGACCGCCCCCATGATCTCGCGGCGCAGCCTGGAAACCGGGACGGCCCTGCTCACCGGCGCGTTCGGCGCGGCGGTGCTGGTCTCCAGCCTCGACAACGGCATCGGCTGGTCCAGCGCCGGGGTCGACGCCGGCACCTTTCCGTTCGTCATCGGTGCCGTCATCCTCCTCGGCAGTGTCTACAACCTGGCGCGCGGATGGCCGGGCAATGACATCGCCGCACTGAGCCGTCACGACCTCGCGCGGCTGGCGTCGCTGTTCGTTCCCGCCGCGATCTTTGTCGGCCTGATCCCGTTGACCGGGTTTTACGTCGCCGCCACCGCCTATGTGTTCGGCGCCATCGCCTGGCACAGGCAGCGCACCTTGGTGTTCGCCGGCTTTCTCGCGCTGTGCACCGCATTGGCGCTCTACCTGATCTTCGAACTGACGTTCCAGATCTCGCTGCCGCGTGGCCTGCTCGGCAGCGCGCTCGGCTTCTGAGGCATCCCATGGAAAACCTCGAAGCGCTGCTCCACGGCTTCACCATCGCGCTGTCGGGCAACCACATTTTCCTGATGCTGATCGGTGTGCTGCTCGGCATCCTGGTCGGCGTGCTGCCCGGCCTCGGCGCGCCGAACGGCGTCTCGCTGCTGCTGCCGTTGACTTTTGGGATGCAGCCGGTCTCGGCGATCATCCTGCTGTCGAGCATGTACTGGGGCGCGCTGTTCGGCGGCTCGGTGACGTCGATCCTGTTCAACATTCCCGGCGAACCGTCGTCGGTCGCCACCACCTTCGACGGCTATCCGATGGCCCGCGACGGCCGGCCGACCACCGCGCTCGCCACCGCGTTCGGCTCCGCCGCCTTCGGCGCCCTGGCCGGCGTCGTGCTGATCACGCTCTTGGCCTCCTGGGTGGCGCAGGTGGCGCTGGCGTTTGGTCCGGCGGAATATTTCGCGGTGTATTTCCTCGCCTTCGCCTCCTTCATCGGCATGGGCGGCTCGCCGCCGGTCAAGACGCTGGTGTCGCTGGCGATCGGTTTTGCCCTGGCCGCCGTCGGCATCGATACGGTGTCCGGCAGCGTGCGGCTGACCATGGGCATCGATGAACTGGTCAAGGGCGTCAGTTTTGTCGTCGCGGTGATGGGCTTGTTCGGCATCGGCGAGTTGCTGATCGCCGTGGAAGAAGAGTTCGCCGTCAAGCAGATCTCCTCGAAAGTGGAGTGGCGCGAGGTATTTCGCACCATCGCCGGCCTGCCGCGCCACGGCTGGGTGCTGCTGCGCAGTGCCGTCATCGGCTGCTGGATGGGCATCACCCCCGGCGGCCCCACCGCCGCGTCGTTCATGAGCTACGGCATCGCCAAGCGGCTCTCGGCCCGGCGCGCCCATTTCGGCCATGGCGAGCCGGAAGGCATCGTCGCACCCGAGGCCGCGGATCACGCGGCGGGGACCAGCGCCCTGCTGCCGATGCTCAGCCTCGGCATTCCCGGTTCGGCAACCGCGGCCGTGATGATGGGCGGGCTGATGATCTGGGGCCTCAATCCCGGTCCGATGCTGTTCGTCGAACAGAAGGATTTTGTCTGGGGCCTGATCGCCTCGATGTATCTCGGCAACGTGGTGGCGGTGTTCCTGGTGCTGCTGACGGTGCCGGTCTTTGCCGCGTTGATGCGGATTCCATTCCTTATCATTGCGCCCTTGATCGTCGTGATCTGCACCGTCGGCGCCTATTCGGTGTCCAATTCCTATCTCGACGTGCTGCTGATGATGGGCTTCGGCGTTCTCGGCTACCTGTTCAAGAAGCTGCATTATCCGCTGGCGCCGCTGGTGCTGGCCATGGTGATCGGCGACAAGGCCGAAGACGCCTTTCGCCAGTCGATGCTGATGTCGAAGGGATCGATGGCGATTTTCTTCAGCAACAAGCTGGTGACGATACTGGTGCTGCTCGGCGTGGCGCTGCTGGTGGCGCCGCCGTTGCTGCAGGCGATTGGGAAATGGCGGACGCGGCCGGCGTCGGGCGATTGAGACTTACTGCTTTCGTTGAAAATTCGCCATCAGCCTCGTCATTGCGAGCGCAGCGAAGCAATCCAGTGGCCGCAAAGGAAGACTGGATTGCTTCGTCGCAAGAGCTCCTCGCAATGACGGGGCAACTCCTCGTTCTACACCGCCTTGGTCAGCGCCCCGTCGATGATCAGATTCGTCCCCGAAATCCGGCTTGCCACCGGGCTCGCCACGAACACGACACCGGCCGCGACCTCCTGCGGCGTGCCCATCTTGCCGGTCGGGTTCAGCGACATCGCCGTCTTGAACAGATCAGGCACGCCCTTCTCGATGTTCTGCCAGATGCCGCCGTCGAAATAGGTGTTGCCCGGCGACACCGAATTGACCCGGATGCCCTTGGCGATGAGCTGGTTGCTCAGCCCCTTGGCGTAGTGGATCAGCGCCGCCTTGAAGGCGCCGTAGGAGCCGGCGGCGAAATCGACCTCGAAGCCGGACACGCTGGAGATGATGGTGATCGAGGCGGCCTTGGATTTCTCCAGATGAGGAAGCGCCGCCGCCACCGCATTGACGGTGTGCATCATGTCGGTGCGGAACGACTTCTCCCAGGTTTCCGGGGTGTCGCCGACCGCCAGCGCGCTGACGTTGCAGACGATGGCATCGATGCCGCCGAATGTTCCGGCGGCATCTTCGACCCATTGCTTGAGCGCATCGGGATCGGCGACGTCGATCCCCTTGCCCCAGGCCTTGCCCCCCTTCGCCGCCAAGGCCTTGACGACCTTGTCGACCTCCTCCGCGTTGCGCGCGCAGATCGCCACGTTGGCGCCTTCATCCGCGAACAGCTCGGCGATCGCCAGACCAATGCCCTTGCTGCCGCCGGTCACCAGCACGTTCTTGCCCTTCAAGCCCAAGTCCATCGTCGCCTCCCCGTGTTATTCCAGAGCGTTTTCGAGCGAAGTGGGTACCGGTTCGCGTGAAGAAAACGCGTCAAACAAGATCTACCCCGCCTTACATCTTCTTCCAGTCGCCCGCGCCCTCGAACGCCGCGGCGGCGCGGTAGATGGTGGATTCGTCGAAATGCTTGCCGATCAGCATCAGGCCGACCGGCAGGCCGTCGATCATGCCGCACGGCAGCGTCATCGCCGGGTGGCCGGTGGCATCGAACGGAGCGGTGTTGCCGATCATCTCGAAGGCGCGCTGCAGATAAAGCGCACGCGGCGCATCCGCGGGCGGCAGCGGCGTCGCCTTCATCGGCAGGGTCGGCATCAGCAGCAGGTCGTACTTCGCCAGCGCCGCATCGTAGGCGCCGCGCAGCTTGCGGCTGAGGTTCTGCGCCTTGGAATAGAAATGGCCACGGTAGTGCTTGGTGAAGTAATGCCCGAGCAGCATGGTGATCTTGAGGCTGTCGGACAACTCGTCGGCGCGGTGTTTCCAGGCGGAATGGGCGTCGAGCAGGCTCGTGGTATAGAGCCCGCGCCAGTTGGTGCCCATGCCGTTGCCCTTCATCATGAACTCGGTGCCGCCTTCGGCGGCGATCGGCAGCCAGATCGCCGGACCCAGCGCATGCATCGGCACCGAGATCTCTTCCACGACAGCGCCGAGATCCTTGAACACGCCGGTGGCCGCCTTGACGCTGGCGTCGACCTCGCTCTCGGAGTTGGGGTGGCCGAACCCCTCGCGCACCACGCCGATTTTCAGGCCGCGGACGCCGCCGTCCAGCGCCTTGGTGTATTCCGCGGTCTTCGGCGCATACTGCCGGGGATCGAGCCCGTCGGCGCCGGCCAGCACTTCGAGCAGCAGCGCGTTGTCGCGCACATTGGCGGTCATCGGGCCGGTGTGATCGAGGGTGATCTCGATCGGCATCACGCCGGTGTAGGGCACCAGGCCATGGGTGCCCTTCATGCCGTAGATGCCGCACCAGGCGCCGGGCATGCGGATCGAGCCGCCCTGGTCGCCACCGAGCGCCATGTCGACCTCACCGGTCGCAACCACCACACCGCTGCCCGACGACGAGCCGCCGGCCGAATAGCCCATCTTGTGCGGGTTGTGCACCGCTCCGGTGGCGTTGGTGTGGCTGCCGCCCGAGAAGCAGAAATACTCGCAATGGGTCTTGCCGACGATGGTGCCGCCGGCATCGAGAATGCGGGTGACGACGGTGGCATCGGTGTCGGGAATGTAGCCTTCCAGCGTCGAGGCGCCGTTCATCATCGGCACGCCGGCAAGGCAGATGTTGTCCTTGAGCGCGATGGTCTTGCCGGCCAGCTTGCCGGTTGCCGCGCCCTTGATCGTGGTCTTGACGTACCACGCATTGTATTTGTTCTCCTCGCCTTCCGGCCGATAGCCGGGGGTGCGCGGATATTGGACGGCCGGAAGGTAGTCGGCCATCGCATCGACCGCCTCATAGGCGGCGAAGTTGGGCTGCAGCAGCTCGTGATAGGATTTCAGTTCCTCGTCGCCCATGTGCATGCCGAGGTCCTCGGCGACGCTGCGCAGCTGATCGAGATTCGGGCGTCTGACGGCCATGGTCTGGTCCTCCTCTTTGCTTTTGCCTTGCTAGTCGGTGATGCCGATGAACTCGCCGACCAGAGCCGGATCGTCGAGCTCACCTGAACGTGCTTCCCGGGTGATCGCCCCCTTCTGGATGATGAGGATGCGCTGCGACAGCGCGGCGATGAAATCGAGATTCTGCTCGACCAGGATCATGGTGAGGCCGCTCTTCTGCCGCAGCCGCAGCAAGGTCTCGACGATCTCGTCGATGATCGAGGGCTGGATGCCTTCGGTCGGCTCGTCGAGCAGCACCAGGCGCGGCTTGCCGCACAGGCAGCGCGCCATTGCCAGGAGCTGCTGTTCCCCGCCGGACAGCGCGCCGCCGAGCCGGTCGAGCAGCGGCTTCAGCCGCGGAAAATCCTCCAGCACCGGCCCGATGATGTCCGCCTCGCTGCCGCGTTCCTTGGTGCAGCCCATGCGCAGGTTGTCGTGGACCGTCAGCGCCGGAAAGATCTCGCGTCCCTGCGGCACATAGCCGAAACCCAGCCGGGCGCGCTCATAAGGCTCGAGCGCGGTGACGTCCCTGTCGGCGAAACGGATCTGTCCCGATGTCGCCGGCAGAAAGCCCATCAGGGCCTTGAGCAGCGTGGTCTTGCCCATGCCGTTGTGGCCGAGCACGCCGACGAATTCGCCCTCACGGATCGTGAAATTGATCCCGTTGAGAATCGGGATCCGGCCGTAACCCGCGCAAAGATCGATGACCTTCAGCATCACGCCACCGCCTGCTTGCCGAGATAGATGTCGCGCACCACGGGATTGCGCAGGATGTTCTCGACGGAATCTTCCACCAGCACGCCGCCCTGGTTGAACACCGTGACCTGTTTGGCGATCATGCGGATGAACTGCATGTCGTGCTCGACGACGATCAGCGCCTTGCTGCGGTTGATGTCCCGGATCAATTCGGCGGTCTTGAGAACCTCCTTGTCGGTCATCCCGGCCGCCGGCTCGTCGAGCAGGATGAGTTGCGGATCGGTCGCCAGCACGATGCCGAGTTCCAGCCATTGCCGCTGTCCGTGGGCGAGCTGGCCGACGATGCGCTCCGCCGCGCCGGTCAGGCCGACGCGCTCCAGCATCTCGTCGACCACGGCCGCGGCGCGGGGGCCGGCATGAATCCGGCTGGCCGACAGCCAGATGTTTTCCCGCACGCTGAGGCCGTCGAACACGCTCGGCACCTGGGTCTTGATGCCGATGCCGAGCCGCGCGATCTCGTGCGCCTGGGAATGCGAGATATCTCGGCCGCGAAACAGCACGTGGCCCTGGCTCGG
>Ga0209758_1001636_pt1 | contig 25462 bp, 20 predicted proteins | sample AraplaMF_Col_mMF_FD_184258 | JGI IMG/M metagenome (GOLD analysis project Ga0209758, IMG submission 184258) | Arabidopsis root microbial communities from the University of North Carolina, USA - plate scrape MF_Col_mMF (SPAdes) (version 2) | ecosystem: Host-associated > Plants > Roots > Endosphere...
CGTCACCGCGCGGCGGACCGCCTCGGCCAGCAGGCGATGGCGGCGGAAGACGTTTTCGAGCCCTTCGTCGGACAGCATGTCGAGCGCTTGCCGCAAGGCATACAACAGATGGACCGGTGCGGTGCCGGCATATTTCCGGTAGTGCTCCGGGCCGTCGCGCTCGGTCCAGTCCCAATACGGCGTGCGCAGGCCGGCGCTCTTGTGCACCTCGCGGGCGCGGTCGTTGGCGGCGACGATGCCGATGCCGGGCGGCGCCATCAGGCCCTTCTGCGAGGCGGACATCGCGACGTCGATGCCCCAGGCATCCATCTCGAACGGCATGCAGCCCAATGAGGCCACCGCGTCGACGATGAACAGCGCCGGATGGCCTGAGGCCTTGATCGCCTGGCCGATGGCGGCGATGTCGTTGTAGGCGCCCGAGGCGGTGTCGACCTGGACGACGAAAATCGCCTTGATGGCGTGCGCCTTGTCCTGCCGCAACCGGGCTTCCACCTCCGCTGGGCGCACCGCGCGGCGCCAGTCGCCCTTGAGGAATTCGACATCGACGCCCATCGCCGCCGCGGCGTTGCCCCAGTTGATGGCGAAGCGGCCGCTTTCCAGCACCAAAATCTTGTCGCCGCGCGACAGCACGTTGCTCAGCACCGCTTCCCAGGCGCCATGCCCGTTGGCGATGTAGATGTAGGAATTGCCCTTGGTGGCGAACATTCTGCTGATATCGCGCAGCAGCCCGTCGGTCAGTTGCACCATGGTGTCGGAGTAGATGTCCAGCGCCGGGCGGTGCATCGCCCGCAGCACGTCGTCCGGCATGGTGGTGGGCCCGGGGATGGCCAGAAACTCGCGCCCCGCTCGAACCGTCATGATTGTTTTTCCTTATTGGGGTGCCATGCTGGCATGGCGTAACGCGGAATCAAAGAGCCTGGCATCAACGCTGATGCATGCCGCGCGCGGATCTGATTTTCAAGGCCGCGGCGTGAACAATCCCGGGTTGCAAGCCCATGGTATATCTGTAGCCTTGAAGGCGGCTGGGACCTGCTCTGCGCCGCGAGTGGGATGGGGATGAGGTTCGCGTTGCGGATTCATCGAAGTCCGCACCCGCGGCCAGAAGAAATAGCCGCACCGAGTCGTCCCGGCGAATGCCGGGACCCAGAACCCCTGGCGTTTTTTGTAGTTGAAGGCATCCGCCGCCCTGCGCAAAAAGAAGCGACACGGCGTCTGGGTCCCGGCATTCGCCGGGACGACTCGTGGGAAATTTCTTCGCCACCACAAAAAAGACCGGGGCGGAGTAGAGGCAAGCGAATGCCTATTTGCCGACCGAACTGGCGATGGCGCGCCAGATCGCGTCCTTGATTTCGGTCGGCGCCGGGCTCGGAATCGTCACCATGGGATCGGCCCGCTTGCGGCAGGCTTCGACCAGCCGCAGCAGCCAGACTTCGCCGTCGGTATAGTACAGGTCGCCGCCGCCGTTGCGCCCGGCGACCGTGGGACCGACGCCCGTCACCTGATACTTGGCCTCGACCAGGCCTGCGGCTTCGAGATCATCCGCCAGCACGGTGCGCTCGGCGTCGATGTCGGCGGCAATGTGATGGGTGATCGCCCCGGTGTAGTCGCTGATGCCGACGTTGCGATCGAAGGTGGCGTCGCCGAGCCAGACCGGGCGGCCTTCCTCGCCGCTGTCGAGAACTTTCCAGAAGCGGACATGGTGGCGCTGGTCGGCGCTGCGACCGGCCGGCTTTTCGAACGCCAGATCCTCGGGCCTGCCGAGATAAAACAGATGGCTGACCGGCGCGTCGCGATAGGGACGGTCGAGCAGCACGCTGCCGGCGATTTCGATCGACGAGCGCAGGGTCACCGGATCGGCCGGATACCAGCCGGCCGCCTGCATGGCGCACAGCACATCCGCCTTGTCGCCGATCAGCCCGACATTGATCGGGTCGCCGGGAATGCCCTGCGCGGTCCGTGTCACCATCGGCAGTCCGGCCAGCCGCTTCTGGTGTTCGTAATGCGTCCAGAGCGCCGGCAGCAAGAGATAGGCGAGCAGGAAGTAGACGGTCATGAGCAGCAATGAGAGCTGCAGGATCAGGCGAAGCCGACGGCGACGTGTCGGTGGTGACACGACGGACTTCCCGTCGCTCACGCGACCCGCCGCCGCCTTGCCGTCGGTCCGCGCGCGGCCGGGCGTGCAGACAGGGTCAGGCCGAGGGCGTGAACAATGCGCATGACCGTTCCGAATTCGGGATTGCCGCTCTCCCCAAGCGCCTTGTACAGACTTTCGCGGTTCAAGCCGGCCTTCTTGGCGATGTCAGCCATGCCGCGGGCGCGTGCGACGAGACCAAGCGCGTCACGCACGAAGTCCGCGTCACCGGATTCGAGCGCTGCAGCAATATAAGCAACTTGACGCTCCTCGGTGTCGAGGTAGTCGGCGGCATCAAACCGCGTAGTCTTGGCTATCACAATGTCTCCGCTATTTTCTGGGCACGTTTGATGTCCTGCGGCTGCGTGCGCTTGTCGCCTCCACACAGCAGGATCACGATCTCTGTTCCCCGATGCACATAGTAGATGCGGTATCCCGGCCCGTCGTCGATACGCATTTCCAGAACACCTCCGCCGACGCCTTTGCTGTCACCTGGATTCCCCATCTCGATGCGGCGGATGCGGCCGACGATGCGCGCGACCGCGTTGGCGTCCCTGAGACGGTGCAGCCAATTCGAAAATTCTGCCGATTGACGCACTTCGGTCATCGAAGCGCAATGTAGCCCATAGGCTACATTGCGTCAATCAGCCCATGGCGGTCGCCAGCCCGACCCGACGCCATCACCGCTTGGTCTCGCGGCAACCCGCCGCCTCCGCGTCATCCACCGAGCAGAACCACCGCGTGCCCTTGCTGACGTGCATCTTGATCTGGGCGTACCAGCGGCTCGTCGGCTTGTGATAGATGCACTCGCCGGCGCGGTTGACGTTGCCCTTGATGGTGCAGTCGGGCGACGGCGCCACCGGTCCCGAGGCCGAGGCGAGCAGGATGGCGCTGGCGTTCTCCGGTGGCTTGGTGGCGCCCATGATGGTGGTCTTCTTGTTGCGGACGCGCCAGTCCCACGGCGCGATGAAGGCACCGGCCCACAGCCCCGCCTTGGCTTCGCGCGCCGCCTTTTCGTCGGCGTCGTAGTCGTGAGAGAAGCGGGCGTAGGACAGCGCCCAGCCGTTCCTGACCAGCCATTTCTGGATGTCTTCGCCATCGACGTCGCATCGCGCCACCGTGCGGCCGCGGCGGTCGATGCTGCGGGCATGGCAGGTCCAGCTCTTGTTGCCGACGTGGCGGACAAGCTCGTCGCGCGCGGCGACGCCGCAGGTCCAGCGCTCGCCGGCCGGGTTGAGGCAGAGCTGGTCCAGCGACGGCGCGTCGATGCCGCCGAGGCGAATGCGGGTGCTTCCGATGGTCATCCCGTCGCCATCGCGGATTTTCGGAATGCCGGTAATGTCGGCGGCCTCGGCCAGCGTCGGCAGCATCGATAAAACGATCGCAAAAAGCAATTTCAGCATCGGCAGGGCCATTTCAGCGCGTGGTCACGTCGACGGGTTCGATCATTATTGCGACCGATAAGTGTCCGAATTGTGCGGCCAATCGGCCCGGCGCACCAGCGCGTCGGGTCGCGCCGGACTTCACTTGTGCGCGATGGCCATAACGGACCTTAGCTTGAGCGGACCGCGCCGTGCCGCAGCATCGCCTGGCGCGCTAGCGCGAGACCCATCAGCACGAACGCCGATGTGACCTCGCGGCCACCGACCAGGATGCGCGTCGGCGTCTTCATCTTGTTCCATTCATAGGCCTTGAACGGCCCGCGCCGGCCGCCCTCGCCGAGATGACTGACGATGCAGTGCAATGCCGGGGCGAATGTGGCGGGCTCGGCGCCGAGATGGCCCAGCGCGATCAGCGCCAGCGCGGCGTCGAACGGATTCATCTCGGCGGTGATCAGCACATCCTGAACGTAGATCAGGACGCGGCCGCGAATGAAGGCGAGCGCGCCGTCGGGGTCGATCGCCTGTTGCGCCGCCGGCGGCAGCGCCAGGAATGCCGCGTAGCAGCGGCCGAAATAGGCGCAGTACAGCTCCGGCAGGTAATAGATATGGGACCGCGGATCGGCAAACGCGCCGCTCGCGACCAGCCGCTTCTGGAAGCCGATGATGCGGCGCAGGGTCTGCAATCGCTGCGGGGTCTCGATGATCCGCCAGCGCGCGCAGTTGCGGAAGGAGACCTCGAGGATGTCGAGATTCAGCGTCGGATCGAGGTCGTTGCCGAACGGGCGCTCGCCTTTGAGGTTGTCGATCCAGGTGACCACGCCGCCCTCGTAGTCGATGTTGTCGTTCAGCGGCACCGTCACCAGGGGTTCGTTGGCGCCGCTGCCGACCTGGTATCCGGCATAGAAGTCGAGCAGCGGCTGATCGAGGATCGGATCGGTCGCGCCGGCCTGCGTCGCCGCCGAAAACGCGCACGCGGTGGTATCGCAGTCCGGCACGTAGATGCCGAAGCCGAGATCCTGCTTGATCTGCGCGAAGAACCGGCTGAACCGCGGATGCGGCAGCGGCGCTAGAGCGGTGATGACGCTCACCGTGCTGCCGTCATGAGCGGGGACCTGCTCCCGGCTGGTGTCGAGACAGAAATCCACCATGCCGGTGATGGCACGGCGCGCCGATGTCGTCTCGGCGGCGGAGGCGAGCCCGGTCTCGACGAAGCTCAGCAGCGCCTCGGTGAAGAACGCATCGTAATAGGCCGAGCGGTGGCGGATCTGGACCGGCTCCCACATCGGCTCGGCGATGCCGGTCCATGGCGGATTGATGAGCTTGCCGGCCGCGGACCGTGCGATGAACACCCGCGCCAGGTTGAACAGCAGCGTCGAGTTCTTGTAGCCCCGGGCATTGAGGCCGGTCAGCGCCATCAGGAATTCACGGCCGCGCAGATCCGGGTCGCCGGTCAGGTTGAAGGCGGCATAGGTCGGGATGAAGCCGTTGCGGCTGAAGGAGCGTAGCAGGTGCGCCCCGCAGCTGCGGATGACATGCTCGATATCGGCCATGGCGGGGGCCTGTGGCCGCGCCGTGAGCGGCTTGGGACGGGGATGCTGCGGCCGCAGGGTGTCGAGCAGATCCGCCACCGGCTGCCCGATGGCGGCCCAGTCCGGCGCTTCGTCGTCGCGGGCGTGCCTCAGCGCATCCTGAACGGCTGTGAAGCGGCCCGGGTCTGACAATTCGGGCAGTCCGGTCCGCCGCAGCAGCGGCCTCAGCGCCGGATTGCCCAGCGCCGTCTTGTAGAATTTGGCGAGGTGCGGGTCGCCGCCCTGGTGGCACAGCAGCAGCGGATCGCACAGATCGTAAAGCGAGGGTCCATCCTTCCGGGCCGTCAGCGCCTGGTACGCGGCGCCGGCGAAATACTGCAGATTCATGGAGCCTCTTTCCGGGTAGCGCTGTCGCGCGCCACCCAGCCTGTCTCGTTTCCACCCCTTGCGGCCCAACGCTGCTACGGCGGGCTGCAAGCCATTGAAAAACTACACGATAAGACATGAAACACAATGTGATGAAGGTCACGGAGGTGTTTGGCGATCGTCGGCGAGCTGCCGGTCTGAACAATCGAGGGGGCGCATGTGACGCAATTTGGGACAAATCGGGCGACTGAACCGGCCTGCCGGACGCCTCCCCCGCAGTAACCCTAGGCCGCATTGCGGGTTGCCCAATGGGCCCCGCCCGGTTAAAAGTCCCTTTGCTGCGGTGCCGCAAATTGAGCACAATTTGACCGCATGAACTCCGGCACCCCCTCAAACCAAATCGGCGTTGGCGCGACTTATGTGCGCGCGTCCTAACGATGACCAGGAATGAACCGTGATGAATGTCAGGCCGTTACGCGTATCCCGCCCGATCACGATCGCCGCCGCTCTGGCGGGATTTGTCTCGCTGGCGCTCGGTGCGCACGCCGCCTTGTACAACCGGACCCCGGACGCCGCCAAGGTGACCGCGGCTGATCAGAACGGGGAGGCGGCGAAGGCCGCGCCGCGCGTCGCGCTGGTGATCGGCAATGGTCACTATCCCGATGCCAACGAGCCGCTGACCCAGTCCATCAACGATGCCCGCGCGCTGACCAGCGCGCTGCGCCGCGACGGTTTCGATGTCGACGTCGTCGAAGACGCCAGCAAGGACGACATGGCCCGCGCGGTCGAGCGCCTGAAATCGAAGATCCGGCCGGACTCGGTGGTGATGCTGTTCTTCGGCGGCTACGGCGTTCAGGCCGGCCGCGAGAGCTACATGATCCCGGTCGATGCGACCATCTGGAGGGAAGCCGACGTTCGCCGCGACGGCATTTCGATCGAATCCGTGTTCGATGCGATGAAGGAGCGCGGCGCCCACGCCAAGCTCGCCGTCATCGACGCCTCCAGGCGCAATCCCTATGAGCGCCGCTTCCGCGCCTTCTCCCATGGCCTGGCGCCGATCAGCGCGCCGGAAAACGCGCTGATCCTGTCGTCCACCACCCCCGGCAAGGTGATCGACGATTCCCGCGGCCAGAACAGCGTGCTGGTGACCGAACTGCTCAGCAATCTGGGCGCCCAGGCCGGCATCGAAACCGTGTTCAGCAAGACCCGCCTTGCAATCTCGCGGGCCTCCGAAGGCGAGCAGGTGCCGTCGGTGTCATCCTCGCTGATCGAAGACGTCCGTTTCACCGGCGGCATCGTCGCCGCCGCCGAGCCCCCGGCCCCCCGGCTGGACTGAATACCTCGGAAATCTGCACAGCATATCAACGAGTCGTCCCGGCCTTGAGCCGGGACCCAGACGCCGTGCCGTCTCAATTTGGGCGGTGTGGCAGTTGCCTTGCTTCAACAAGCAATGCCAGGGGTGATGGATCCCGGCCGGAGCCTGTCATCGGGCGGCGCGTCGCGCCGACCCGTTGGCCGGGATGACCCGTTGAACGGTTGTTTGCGGGGAGAGCTAAGAAAGCGCCGCTACTTTCCCGACCTCTTTACTTCGTCTCCGCGCTTGCCGTCACCGGCCTGACCGGGTCGCCTTCGCGGAGCAGCGCGCCGGCGCGGGCCACCACGATGTCGCCCTCGGCGATGCCCTCGCGGATTTCCACCTGGCCCGCTGACATCAATCCCACTTCGACGCGCCGGGTTTCGACCCGGGCCCGCCGCACCACCTGGACCACGGTGCCGGCCGAGCCGTAGAGGATCGCGGTCAGCGGCACCGCGACCCCGCAGCTTTCGCCGGTCTTGATCAGGGCGCGGCCGGAGGCGTTGGCCAGCAGGCGCTTGGTGGCGGCGACCGACACCACGACCTGGCCAAGCTGGCTGTTGGGCTCCACCGTGGTCGACACCCGGCGGACCTTGCCGGTCATCTCGCCGGCGCCGATGATCTTGACCCTGGCGGTCTGGTCGACCGCGAGTTTTGACAAGTCCCGGGTCGGCACCTGGCCGATGAGGTCGAACTCGCTGCGCGGCACGATGCTGAACAGCGCTTCGCCCTTTCCCGACGCGATGGTCCCGGTGACCGCGGACGACGTGCTGACCAGGCCGGCGACCGGCGCCTGCACCTGGGTTGCTCCGCCTTCAGGCAGGCTGAGGCGGGCGAGCGTCTGACCGGCGGTGACGGTCTCGCCGGCATCCACCAGCACTTCCGCCACCTTGAGGCCGGGACGATCCGGCCGGATCATGACCTCGTCCTTCGGGATCAGGATTCCCGAAACCTCGACGATGGCCGAGAAACAGTATTTTTGCGCCTTCAGGACGGTGACCGCAGCACCCTTCGGGGCGTCCGGATCGTCGGCGGCGCGGACCGGCTGCGACGTCGCGCAGAGCAGAGCCGCGACCAGCACGAGCACGGCCGCAGTGCCGGTCCGCCTGCGGAATGGCATCATGATAAAATCGTCAACCGGCATGCAATCTTCGCTTTCGAAACCACAAGAATTCGACCCGCCGGGATGATCGGCGGCGTCACGACGCGACTCTATTGAAGGTCGGCGCTTGCGCCAAGCGGTTCAACCGCCGCAAGCGCGCATCATGACGCATTGCGTCCGCCGACCACCGACAAGACCGGGCCGGCCTTCTGCTCGTTCCAGCGCAGGATTTCCACCGCCAGCACCGGGTGATTGAAGCCCTTCAGGTTCAGCGCGTCGATCGGCGCCGCCTCGGTCCATTGCTCGACCATCCCGTAGGCGCGCTGGCTGGCGATGATCTGGCCGGCCTTGGCCTCGTCGCACAGCCGCGAGGCGAGGTTGGTGACGCTGCCGATCGCGGCGTATTCGAGCCGCTGCTCGAAACCGATCTGGCCCAGCGTCGCATAGCCCAGCGCCACCCCGACGCCGAACCCGAGACTGTGGCCGCGGTTGCGCCATTTCTGGGTGAGCACGCCGATGGTGTCGCGCATCTCCACCGCCATCTTGACGGCGCGCCTGGTATGATCGGGAAACTGGATCGGCGCGTTGAACAGGATCATCACGCCGTCGCCGGCGTAGCGGTCGAGGGTGCCTTCGTAGCGGAAGATCAGCTCGCCGAGGGCCGCGTGATACTCGCGCAGCACGTTCATCGCCTCTTCCGGCTCGGTGCTTTCGGTGAAGGCGGTGAAGCCGCGCAGGTCGCAGAACACCACGGTGACTTCACGCCGATGACTGTCGAGCAGCGAATCGTGGCCGTCGCTCGATGCGATGAGCTGCGCCACCTGCGGCGCGAGGAAGCGCTCCAGCCGCCGGATCCGCTCGATTTCCGCCAGCTGCTTTTCGACCCGCTCCTCCAGCGACCTGTTCCAGTTGAGCAACTGGTCGGTCTGCTCCTGCAGCTTGCCGGCCTGCTTCTGCACGGTCTGGTGCGCCGAGGCCAGTTCGCGGCCTTTCTGGTCGACCTCGCGGAACAGCCGCGCGTTGCGCATCGCCAGCACCGATTGATGCGCGAAGGTCTGCATAAGGCCGGTCAGGTTGGCGGAAAACTCGCCGGCGCTTTTGCGCAGGATGATCAACGATCCGAGAATGCCGGTCTGGTCGGCCAGCGGCACCACCAGCACGGAATGGAAGCCGGCGGCGATCGCCACGTCCCGCAGCGGCAGGTCGGAGGCGTTCGCGATATCGGCGATCGCGATCGGCGCCCCAGAGGCGGCGGCCTCGCCGAGCAGGGTGCCTTCCTGATCGATGGCGAGATGCCGGACCGCATCGGGAGCGGTGACCCCGGTGGCTTCGACCAGATCGAAACCCTTCTTCGCGGCGTCATAGCCGTAGATCAGCACCGCGTCGGCGCGGGTGATTTCCAGCGCGCGGGCCGCAACCGTCGGCAGCACCGCGTCGAGATCGAGCGACGACGCCACGGCGCGGCCGACTTCCTCGAGCACCTTGAGCTCGTTGTTCGACTGGGCGAGATCGCGGGTGCGTTCCTTCACCTTGTCTTCGAGGACCGAATAGGTTTCGGCGATCTGGCCGGCCATGCTGTTGAACTGGCCGGCAAGCTCCTCGAGCTCGTCGCCGGTCCGCACCGCGATGCGGTGGGTGAAATCTCCGCCGCCGAGGCGCCGCGCGCCGTCGCGTAAGGCGCGGATCGGGATCAACATCCGGCGCGCCAGCAGCATGCCGGCGAGGATGGCGACGGCGAGCCCGAGCCCGACCAGCCCCGCGATCCGCAACAGCAGATCCTGGATTGGCGCCAGCGCGTCGCTCAGCGGCTGCTCCAGGATCACCAGCCAGCCGAGTTTTGCGACGGTGGCAGCGTTGGTCAGCACCGAACGGCCGTCGAGGCCGGTTCCTTTCTCCAGCGCCACGCCGTTCGGCGCGAGCAGGGCGGCGACCTGCGGCAACGCCGACACGTCTCTGCCCCTGACCGGCCCCTTGGCCGAACTCGCCAGCACCACGCCGCGCGCGTCGACGATATAGGCGGTGCCGATCCTGCCGGCCTGGGCGTCGCCGACGAGATCCGACAGGAAACGCAGGTCGATCTCCGCCACCGTCACCCCGGCGTCGGAATGCGCCACCGAAATCGACATCGACGGCCGCCCGTCGCGGAGCGTCGCCGGAGCGAAGTTGACGCCGCGCGAGACCGCCTCTGTAAACCGCAGGTCGCGCGAAAAATCCGCGGCGCTGCCGAACAGCACCGCGGAACGCGTGACCGAAAGCCGCTGGCGGCCACTGCCGTCGAGATGGAAGAGCTGGCCGATCGCCGGGATCTGGTTCAAGAGCTGGACATAATCGTCGCGGCGTTGCTCGACTGTCCTGACGCTGGCGCGCGTCACCCAGCTGATCTGGCGTTCCAGTTCGGAGATCGATTGTTCGATGCGGCGCGCGGTGGCGTCCGCCTTCTCCGCCATCGCGTTGGTCAGTGCGGCCTTGGTCTGGCGGTAGCTGATCCAGATTTCCAGGCCGCCGTTCACCGCCAGCACGAACACCACGAGGCCGACCAGCGAGACGACGTATTTGGCGAACAGGCCACTGCGGCGAAACCAGACCTTGTCGCTCGCTCCGCTCATCCAGGCTCCTCGTCGGCATCGCCCGGCCAGCGGCCGTGGCGAAGCAGCTCAACCGGGGCGATCGCCAAGGCGATCATCCCCCGGAACCTGCCTTTAGCACGATTTGGCGGAGCCGGCGGTGCGGTAATTCACGCCGCACCGGGTTCATCCTGGTACGGCAAAAAACGACGCAGTCGCTTCGCCTTGGGCGTCGTCACCGGGCTTGACCCGGTAACCCATCCGCTTTCGGCAGAGTCTTGGGAAGATCGATGGATACGCGGGTCAAGCCCGCGCATGACGCCGCAGGGGTATTAGCGGCCAAACAGCTGCTTGAGGATGCCGTCCATCGGCGACGGCTCGTCTGGTCCATTGGGCCTCGGCGCTGGTTCCTGGGGCGGCGTGGCGCTTCTGGGCTGCTGCGGATTGGAGCTGTTGCGGGCGGCGCCCAGGCCCTGCTGGATCAGCGCCCCCAGGGTGTCGCCTAACTTGCCGCCAAGCTGGTCGGACAGGCCGCCGGTCCCGCCGGCATTGCCGCCGCCGGCCGCGCCGAACAGGCCCTTGCCCATTTCCCGGAGTTTGGCGTAGGTCGCCTCGGGATTGTCCAGGATCCCGGCCATGTCCGGGTAGATGTCGGGCGCCCGCCAGGGACCCCGCACCACCACGGGAATTCCCAGGCCCACCGGATCGGCGGCACCGCCCTGGCCCTGGATCGTCATCACCAGCTTGGGCTCGACCCGGAACGCCAGCGATTTGGTCACGAGGTCGACGGTGCCGGCGCCGCTCATGCGCACCAGCGGGCCGGCCAGCGTCAGGTCGGCGGTGGTGGCCTGGCCACGCTCGATGCGGAACGAGGCGGCCAGTTGCGACAGGTCGGTGGTCTCGTCCTTGCCTTCCTGCCACCCCGACAGCGTGCCTGAGGTGAGCGACCGGATCATCTTGGCGACGTTGATGCCGCGCAGCGCGCCGTCCTGGAAATTGACGAAGGCCGATCCGTCGAGACTGGCGAGGATGGCGCGCTGGCTGGTGCCGCCGGCGCGAACCGCGATCTTCGCCTGCATTTTGCCGTCGAGCTTGTCGAAATCGGCGAGGCCGCTCAGCAGCGGCAACGCGCGCACGCCGGCGAGATCGGTGCTCAGCGCGTAGGCGGGATTGCTGTTGTCGGTCACGTCGAGGCGCAGTTCGCCCTCGGCCTCGCCGCCATAGACGCCGAGATGCGCGAACGTCGCCTTGAGCACGCCGCTGCCGAGCACGGCATCCACCGCGGCCGGCGCGAAGCGGGCGTCGCCGAGGTTAAGTTCGGCGGCGGACAGCCGCATCTGGGCATCGACGTAGTTCAATCCGGCGAGATCGATCTTGTCGTTGCTCCAGGGTTGCGCGGGCTGTGCCGAGTCCGACGCTCCCGCGGCTCCGCGCGAGGATCCGAAATCGAGCCGTTGGAAATCGAGATCCAGCTTGACCAGCGGTTTGGAGGCGAGGTCGACCGAGGCCCAGCCGTTGAACTGGCCGTCGCCGAGCGTGCCGCTCAGTCCATTGAACATCAGCACCGACCCGTTGAGGCGAACCTCGGCCTTGCTCGACAGCGGCTGCCGCAACAGGCCGGGCGCCTCGAACGTCAGCTCGACGGGAACGTTCAGCCGTTCCTTGAGCTCGGCCGGCGCGGTCGCGACGACATCGAATTTGAGCGGCTGTTCGCCGATCCGGGCGCTGCCGGCGAGGTCGATCCGCCGCGCGGCGTCAGACCTGGCGGCGATGTTGATGCCGTCGATCCTGTTCTCGACGCGGTCGCGCGCGTTCGACAGGATCACGCTGCCATCCGTCACCGTGAGGTGGCCCACCGGAAGCGTTTTCGCCTCGCCCGGTGTCGCCGCCGATTTTGCCGGCGCCTCGCCGCGCGCGCTGCGCTCGCGCCGCAGCGGCAGGCGCAGCACCGGACGGACGACGGTCAATTCGGTGATCTGCGGATGGCCCGACAACAGGCTCGGCAACGCAATCTCGGCCTGCACGCTGTCGAGGGTCAGGCGGTCGCGGACATCGCGATCCGTGCGATCGACCACGGTGACGTCATGCACCGTCACGTTCAGCGACGGCCACAGGCCGACCCGGGTCGCTCCGGCGATCACGACGCTGTAGCCGGTGTCGCGTTCGATCCGCGCCTGCACCGCCGACGTCACGAAGCGCGAGGGAATGCCGATGGTCAGCAGCGCCACGAAGGCGGCGATCAGCGCGAGGAGGGCGGCGCCGGCGATTTTCAATGCTTTCATGTCGACATTCCAGATCGTGACCCCGCGCGGGCGATATCGACGCGTGTCCGGTCAACCAGGTCCATTTCGAAACCGCAAAAATCCCCCATCAAAAATAATCCGTGGGTGCTGCAAAGTTATGTGACTTATGACACATTCAGCCATCGACAAGGCTTTGCCGGAACATTCGCCAGAAGCGGGAAAATTTCGTTTCTTCAATCAATTAACATAGATCCAGTTTTCCATCGGGATGCATTGCCATGAGCACTCAGGCTGAATTTGCCGTCATTCTCAAAATGAACCCGATGTTCGCCGACCTTGGTGCCGATGAACTGCAGCGAATTTCGGGCCTTTGCCATACCCAGCACCTCGCCGCCGGCGAGATGCTGTTCCAGAAGGGTGACAAGGGCGACGCCCTGTACGGCGTGCGGCGCGGCCAGATCCGCATCGAGACCGGCACCGCCGACGGCAACCGCCTGACGCTCAATTTCCAGGGCCCCGGCGACCTGTTCGGCGAGGTCGCGGTGCTCGACGGCGAGCGCCGCACCGCCGACGCGCTGGCCGGCGAGGCCAGCGAATTGTTCGTGTTGCGGCGGGAGGATTTTCTCGCCCATCTCGAGCGCGAGCCGCGCGTCGCGGTCAAGATCATCGCGCTGCTCTGCCAGCGCATCCGCTGGATGAGCGAGCGGATGGAGGAATCGGTGCTGCAACCCCTGGCGGTGCGGCTGGCGCGCCGGCTCTGCGCGCTCGCCTCCGATTTCGGATCGGAGGTGCACATCTCGCAGGAACAGCTCGGCGTCTTCGTCGGCGCCGCCCGCGAAAGCGTCAACCGCCAATTGCAGCAATGGCGCAAGGACGGGATACTGGATCTGCAGCGCGGGCGGATTTTGCTTTTGAACATGGGAAAGCTCACCGCGGTGGCGCGCAACGAATAGCGTAGCGCGAGGTTCGTGCCGGCGCAGCCGGGCGGCCAAAAGCGAACTTAGTCTGCTGTCGCCAGAATTTTGCGCCACGCTTCGGGCGTGACGGCGTAGGGGCCGACTGCGCCGGCGTGAAATTTCCGCCACAATGTGGGGCGGATCAGTGACGCCACGAGCGCAGCGACGACGGGGATCGCCGCGACGGGGTCGCCGGCGACCGGCGTCAGCTCCTCGAGCGAGCCCGCATAGTCACCCCGCGCGAAGATCGCATCGAACGCTTCGCGAAGGATGGACCCTCTCCTGCCGTGCTGTTCGGCCGCGCCGAGAATCGCAAGCAGCGTCTGGCGCGTGCGTACGCCCGCGCCGCCCGGCGGGCGTTGCTGCGCCGGCGCCTCGCCCGCCGCGTCAAGCATGGCGCCGACCAGATCCACGCCGGCCGCAAGGGCGTTCGCCGGTTCGACGAGACGGGGATTGACGTCGATGATGACAGGACCGCCGTCAGTGACGATCAGGTCCATCGACAATGCGCCATGCCAGCCGAGTGCTGCGACCAGCCGCGCAAGCATGTCGGAGAGCCCCGGCAAGGCGATGCTTTCCTTCAGCGATGCCCCGCCGCCGACACCTTCCCGCAAGCGCAGGCAGGCGTGGTATGCGACAAGGCGGCCGCTGTCTGCCACCGCTTGCACCATTGCAAGCGGCCCGGATGCCTGGCTCTGAACGATCAGTTCGGATTGGCCGAGGCCCAGTTCGCGCGCCGCGGCCTCGAGCTGCTGCGCGTTTGCCGCGCGGCGGACGCCGGAACTCGCCGTGCTCACGGGTCGCTTGACGAAGAGCGGATAGGTTGCGACATCCCTCAGATCGTCCGCGTTCGAAATCACGAAGGTCTGCGGCTGCGGTGCGCCGATGGCTTTCAGCGTGTGAAATGCCGATATCTTGTCCTGCACCCGCATCAGGCTGGCAAAGTCCGGCACGATCGTCGCGACGCGCAGATGTTTACGCCGCGCCGACAGCACGGTGACCTGCTCCTGCGTCGGAAACAGCAGGTCGGCTTTCCGTTGCTCCGCAATGCGCTCGGCGGCGGCGAGCCAGCCGAAGGGATCGCGCCCGAACCGCGGGACGTCGTGCACGGCCCTGACATGCCGCGTGAACCGCGTCAGGCAGATTCTCGACGACGAGAGAATCTCGACCTCGTGCCCGGTCGAGCCGAGTTGTCCTGCGACCTGGCGGGAGGTGAGCCCGGAGCCCTCGGAAAGCAGGATGCGCATGCGGAAGGTCTGGCCTCCATCGGGAGGCGCAATGTCACCGCAAAGCCGCCACCGCGTCCCGAATGAGCCACACTCCCGCATGCCGCGCAAGGCGCCTTGATCCAGGTCAAGCACGATTGAGCCGTCTGCGCGTTATGTGGTGGCGGTTCTCGATGTGGAGGTCGTTATGGCAGAGCAAAGCAGCATGCATGCTTACGTGAATTGGACGAAGCAGCGAATTGACGAGATGGACGCCACGCTGGCCGCGCTCGAAGCAAAGGGGAGCCAGCTGAAAAGCGAATCGAAGGTGAAGGCCGATCAATTGATCGCGGACCTGAAGAAGCGGCGCGACGAATTTCTGCAGGCGGCCGAAGCTTCGGTGCAAGCCAGCAAGGCGCAGCTGGAGGCGCAGTGGCCCGGCTTCGAGGCGCAGGTGAAGACCTATTTCGAAACCATCGGCAAGGAGGCTGAGCAGCGGCAGGCCGCCTTCCACGATATTGCTGCCGCACAGATCAAGACCTGGCAACAGGCGGCTGACGAGTTCCAGGACTCGGCCGCAAAAGTGGCGGCGGCAAAGCGCAATGATCTCGACGCCGCGCTCGCGCAGATGAAGGCCGGCGCCACCCAGGCCGAAGCGCAATTCCAGAAACTGAAGCAGGCGGGCGGAGAGTCGTGGGCGGCGTTCGGCGCGGCTCTCACAGAGTCGCGCAAGGCCTTCGACAAGGCAAACCAGCAGGCCTGGGACGCGCTCAAACGCGTTGCGCCTTCGGAATAGCGATCGCCGATCCGCCGTCGCTCTGCGCGCGTCGGCGGGCCCCTTGCCGAGCCGCGCGAACATCTGCCCCAGATCGTCCATCATCATGAACATCGCCGGCACGAAGATCAGCGACAGCACGGTGGAGAACAGAAGTCCGCCGATCACCGCCAGCGCCATCGGCGATCTGCAGGCGGCGGCGCGTGTCGGTATCGCCGCACTTGATCGAGGTGAGTTCAGGGAATTCGAAACCGTCGAAGGTCTGCGGGCCTATTTGAATGACCTCTCGGAGAAGGTTAGTTCCCGGACACGGGGGTAATTGCGTGACGCTGACTCGTAGCCGGGTGAAGCGAAGCGCAATCCGGGGAGGCGTCCTCCGCTCGCGGAGTGCTTCGACCATTGCCGAAACTCTATCCGCATTGGTCGGGCGGTTTATTCAATGCCGCTTCGTTCAAGGTCGACCATGCGCACGATCATCGCGCGGTGAGGGTCGAACGGCAGATCCTGAAATCCCCAGCGGCCATAGAATCCACGCACTTGATCGTCGATCGGGTGCGTGACGACGTCGAAGCTGCCGATCGATCTGGATGCACTGAGCGCGGTGCGCAGTGCAAAGAGAAGGAGCGATCTGGCGTGTCCCTTGCCCTGATGATCCTTGTGTATCGCTAGTTGCCCGAGCAGGGTGACAGGCACCGGATCGGGCTTGTTGCGTTGCTGCTGCTTCGCCAGAAACGCGCGTTCAATCTGCCCAGCGCTCAAGGTGACATAGCCGACGATGTCGGCTGTCACGGCGCTTCGAATGACATTGGTGCGCGAGATTCCGGCAGCGTGGTTGGTCCAGGCATGACGCGAGAACCACAGATTCATGGCCTCGCGGCCGCAATCGAAACCGCTGCGATTGTCGGCTTCGGAGAGCGGAAGCGGGGCCGTTATTCCCGCCAAGTGGGCGCCTTACGTGCGAGCTCCTTGAGGCCGGAAATCTCTTCCAGCGCGCGGTTGGCCCAACTCTCGAACGCTTCCCAGTCCTTGGCTGGAATGGTCACGATTCGACGCTCGAGAACGTCGGCCTCGGCTGCATCGAGCGCCTTGCGCCGGATGAAATCGCTCAGGCTGGTGCGCGCCTGTGCGGAGGCGGCTTCCAGCAGAGCACGCTCTTCGTCGTTGACGCGTACGCTCAATACCGACGTGGTCATGGTGATAGTTCCGCTTTATCCGCTCCGTATGATAATAGCATACACGCCTCGGCGTCGTAATGGCGATGGCTATTCCGCCCTCGCTACCGGCGGCGCCGCCGGCGGATGCTCCCCCGCCGCCTCCGCCTCGTTGTGCGTCAAAAACCGCTTGCCCAGCCGCCAGAACACCTGCCCGACATCGTCCATCATCATGAACATCGCCGGCACGAAGATCAGCGACAGCACGGTGGAGAACAACAGGCCGCCGATCACCGCCAGCGCCATCGGCGAGCGGAATTCGCCGCCGGCGCCGAACGCCAGCGCGCTCGGCATCATGCCGGCGGCCATGGCGATGGTGGTCATGATGATCGGCCGCGCCCGCTTCATGCCGGCGTCGATGATCGCCTCGTGACGCGGCTTGCCGTCGCGGATCGCCTCGACCGCGAACTCCACCAGCATGATGGCATTCTTGGTGACGATGCCCATCAGCATCAGGATGCCGATCCACACCGGCGTGGTGAGTTGCTTGCCGGTCAACAGCAGCGCCATGATCGCGCCGCCGATCGACAGCGGCAGCGAGAACAGGATGGTGATCGGCTGCAGGAAGGTGCCGAACAAGAGCACCAGCACCGCATAGACCATCATCAGTCCGGCGCTGATCGCCGTCGCAAAACCTTCCGACAACTCGTTGAGGCTTTCGGCGTCGCCCGACGGCGACACCCGCACGCCCTTCGGCAGCGTCTTCATGACCGGCAGGTCGTAGATCTTCTTGGTGGCGTCGCCAAGCGCCGCGGTGCCGACCAGGTCGGCGGCCACCGTGGCCTGGCGTTCCCGGTCGTAGCGGTTGATGCTGGTCGGGCCCTGGTCGAGCTTGATGTCGGCGACCACCGACAGCGGCACGGCGCCGCGGCCGCCGCCGAGCGGCACCCGCAGGTTTTCCAGCACCTGCAGGTCCGCGCGCGCGGTGTCTTCCAGTTGCACCCGGATCGGCACCAGCCGGTCGCCGGCGTCGAACTTCGCCAGCGCCGGGCCGACGTCGCCGATAGTGGCGACGCGGATGGTTTCCGACAGGCCTTCGGTGGAGACGCCGAGCCGTGCCGCGAGGTCGGCGCGCGGCTGGATCCGCAGCTCGGGCCGGTCCAGCGAGGTCTCCGAGATCACGTTGGCGATCAGCGGAATTCGCTTCATCTGGTTGGCGAGTTCGGCGGCGACGTTGCCGACGATGGCGCTGTCGGCGCCGGTCACCACCAGCGAGATGGCGCGCAGGCCGTTTTCGTCGAGGAACCAGAAACGGATATCCGGCACGTTTTCGAGTTCGCGGCTGATGTCGAGTTCGAGCTCGCGCTGGGTGATCTTGCGGTCGTGCTTCGGTGTATAGTTGATGATCAGCGCGGCGCGCCGGACTTCGAAGGTCCCCGGCGGCACCCGTCCACCGTCGACGAACACGCTGCGCACCTCCGGCCGCTTGCGTAAGCGAGCGACGATTTCTTCCGTGGTCTTTTCGGTGAAGGCGAGCTGCGAGCCCGGCGGCAATTCCATCGCCAGCAATGAGCGCGCGGTGTCCTGCGCCGGCAGGAAACCCTGCGGCAGCAGGTGGATGCTCCAGATCGACAGCGCGAAGATCGCAAGCCCGGCCAGCACCGTCATGAAATAATGGTCGACCGACCATGTCACCAGCCGCGTGTAGGTGGTCAGCACCCGCCCGGGCGGCGGGTCGTCATGCGGATGGTCTTTGAGAAAATAAGCGGCCAGCACGGGCGTGACGAACCGCGCCGCCAGCAGCGAGAAGAACACCTGCACCGACACCGTGATGCCGAACTGCTTGAAGAACTGACCGGCGATCCCCGACATGAAGCTTGCGGGGGCGAAGATCGCGATGATGGTGAGGCTGATGGCGATCACCGCGAGGCCGATCTCGTCGGCGGCCTCCAGCGCCGCGCGGTAGGGCGATTTGCCCATCCGCATGTGGCGCACGATGTTCTCGATCTCGACGATGGCGTCGTCGACCAGGATACCTGTCGACAGCGTGATGGCCAGGAAGGACACGAGGTTGAGCGAGAAGCCGAGGATGTCCATCGCCCAGAACGCCGGGAAGATCGACAGCGGCAGCGAGATCGCGGCGATCACCGTGGCGCGGATGTCGCGCAGGAACAGGAACACGATGATGACGGCAAGTGCTGCGCCCTCGAACAGCGTCGAGATCGCGGCCTCGTAGTTGCCCTTGGTGAAATCCACCGAGGTGTCGATCAGCTTGAGGTCGACGTCGGGATAGGCGGTCTTCAGCGCGTCGATGCGCTTCTGCACGGCAGCCGCCACCACCACGTCGCTGGCGCCCTTGGAGCGCTTGATGCCGAGCGCCACCACCGGCTCGCCGTTGAAGCGGGCGAAGGTGCGGCGGTCGGCGATGGTGTCGGTGACGGTGCCGAGATCGTCGAGCCGGACTTCGCCGCCGGCCGGCAGCGCGATCATGGTGCCGGCGAGATCGTTCAGCGTCTTGGCGCCGGCGAGCGTGCGGATCGCCTGGTCGTTCTTGCCGATCTCGGCGCGGCCGCCGGCGAGGTCGACATTGGTGCCGCGCAGCCTTCGGGAGACATCGACCGCGGTGAGGCCTGCGGCCTGCAGCCGGTCCGGATCGAGCGACACCAGGATTTCGCGCTCGACGCCGCCGATGCGCTCGACCTGGGCGACGTTGCGCACGCCCTGCAGCGCGCGCTTGACCACGTCGTCGACGAAGAACGACAGCTGCTCCGGCGTCTTGCCGGGCGAGATCGCCGCATAGGTGACGATCGGCAGCCCGATCACGTCGACGCGCTGGATCAAGGGCTCGTTGACGTTCTGCGGCAGGTTGGCGCGCACCCGCGTCACCGCGTCCTTGACGTCGTTGAGCGCGCGGTCGGTGTTGGTCTCCAGCGCGAACTGGATCGTAGTCAGCGACAGGCCGTCGGTGATGGAAGATGAAATGTGCCGCACGCCCTCGACGCCGGAGACGCCGTCCTCGATGGTCTTGGTGATCTGCGCCTCGAGCTCGGCGGGCGCCGCGCCGAACTGCGACACTGCCACCGAGATGACGGGAATGTCGGCGCTCGGCAGCCGGGTGATCGCCAGCTTGGTGAAGGAGATCCAGCCGAGCACCAGCAGGATGATCGAGAACACCACCGACGGCAGCGGATGGCGGATCGACCAGGCGGAGATATTCAGTGCCATCAGCGTACCCGTGCCCGGTCCAGTTCGTCGGCGAACATCGTCTTGACCTTGTCGCCATCATGCAGCGAGGTGCCGGCGTCGGCCACCACGATCTCGCCCTCGGTTACCCCTTCGAGGATCTCGGTCGAGGTGTCGGAGACGAGGCCGACCTTGACCCTGCGGGTCTCCACCGTGTTGCCCTTGACCACCTGCACCGTCAGGTGGTCGATCGCCGAGCGCGGCACCGCGACGCCGTCGCACGAGCGCTTGGCGTCGATGCTGACGCGGGCGAACATGCCGACCTTGAGCGATGGATTGTTGCTGAGCGCAATCCGCACCCGGCCGAGCTGGGTTCTGCGGTCGATCTCGGGCGCCACCAGCCGGACTCGGCCGATCAGGTCCGGGGCACCGTCCCGGGTGATCCGCGCCGTCACCCCCGGATTGAGTTTCAGCAGATGAATCGCCGGGATTTCGGCTTCCAGTTCGATCTCGTTGTTGATCGAAATCCGGAACATCGGCCCGCCCTGCGGCGAGGCCAGCGCACCGGCGATGGTATTGACCTGGGTCACCAGCCCGGGTGCCGGGGCGCGCAACGAGATCGGCGGCGTTCTGGCGACGCCGGGTGCCGCCGGCGCCGACAGACGCGCCAGTTCCTGATCCTGGGTGACGAGATCGCCCTCGCGCACCAGGACCTCCGCGACCTTGGCGCCCTCGGTGTCGACGCCGACCAGCGCCTCGCGCCGCGGCACGAAAAATCCGGTTCCTCTGACCTCGTCGGAAAAGCACGCCTTGGTGGCCTTGGCGACGATCACCAGCGCGCCGGAGGCGCCGGTTTCCTCCGCCGCGTGCGTTGGCCGGACGCCGAGGCCGCCGGCCACCATGACGGCCAGCGCCAGCATTGCAGCGGGCTTCGTGAGCAGGAGCAGAGCCGTCATTTCAATGATCGATCCGGATCGGGATTGCAGGATCAGTTTCAATCGGCACCACAGGCATCGATCGGCGCGGCGGCAGGTTATTCAATCTACACAGCCCGGCGTCAATCCACAAACCGGGGGAGGCGGTGCGGACGCGCTTGGTTTGTTCTGCGCGCGTAGGCGATGCTGTGAAAGCGAGAGCGTTGCCGCAGCTCTCCCTCCCCCCGCTCTTGCGGTGGGGAGGGCCGGGGTGGGGGGCCGTTCCGCGACGGCACCGCAATTGATTATCGGAGATAGATCGCAGTTGTGGTTGGCTTCACTCGCCCGCCTACTTCGACGCCGTCGCCTGGTTCGCCATGTTGACGACCTGCACCCGGCGGTTCGACGGGTCCATCGGAGCGTTCGGGTCCTTTGGCTTGCTCTTGCCATAACCGACCGTCACGAGGTCGGCGCCGGCGAGGCCGAACTTGTCGACCAGATAGCGCTTGATCGAGTCGGCGCGGCGTTCGGAAAGATCCTGGTTGTAGGCCTCGCCGCCGACCGCGTCGGTATGGCCGGCCACCACGAAGGTCGAGCCCTTGAGATCGGCGCTGCTGAGCGCCTTGCCGAGCGCCTGCACCGCCGGCTGCGCCTTGCTGGAGATGTTGGCCGAGTTGTAGTCGAAGGTGATCTCGAGGTCGATCTTCGGCTTGTCCTTGGCGATGCTGGCGATCTGTTCGCGCTCGCCCAATGACAACGACCGGGTGGCGCGGTTGCGCAGCGTGTCGACGAATTTGCCTTCCGCGGCGTTGACCGCCGGCTCGGCCGGCGGCGCCATCGAGAGGCCGCGGGTGAGCGGCTTCTTGGGCGCCAGCGCCTTGAGGATCTGGTCCGCGGTGACGTCGTCGGCCGCGCGTGCCAGGCCTGCGGTCATCGACAGCGCCGCGCCCACGGCCAGGATCGCGCCAAACGCGCGCAGGTTGCGGCGTCCGCACCGGTTTGCAGACCGGCTTGTCAGTGACAGCTTCGTCATTGTCTTAACCTTCCTGGCGCCGGCGGCGCCCTGCAATATGATTTCGTGTTGCGGGCCGGACGGCCGCCCAGGTTCCCTGCGCGAATGCCGGCAATTGCGCTATTTGGTCGTCCGCGGCAGTTCCCAAGTTCAAAAGGTCTGACGTTCAAAAGGTCCCGAGTTCGTATCACGGCGCGCCCTGACGGCGCGTCAGCGCACGCCGTAGCTGTCGAATTCCTTGACGATATTCGGATCCATCGCCTTGGCATTGGCGATGTCGAGGTCGCCCTCGGCGGCCGCGCCGCTGCGCTGCTTGGCGAGGCCGCGGCCGTACAGCGACGAGGTCAGCCGGGGGTTGATCTTCAGCGCGGCATCGAAATCGGCGATTGCATTCTTGCTCTGGCCGCTCTTCAGGTTGACGAGGCCGCGGCTGTCCAGCGCATCGACGAAATTGGGTCGCAGCCGCAGCGCTTCGTTGCAATCCTTCAGTGCTGCCTGCAGGTCGCCGACCACGGTCCGCGCCCAGCAGCGGTTGTTGTAGGCCTCGACGTCCTTGGGGTTGAGCCGGATGGTGGCGTCGAAATCCTTGATGGCGAGGGAGTAGGCGCCCTTGCTGGCATAGACCTGGCCGCGGCGGTACAGCGCGTTGCCGTCATCGGGGTTGCTGGCGAGCTTGCCATTCAGTTCCTTGATGGTCGGATCGTCGGCCAGCGCCAGAATGGTTTTTCCGTCATCCTTGTCGGCGGTGATCGCCGGTGCAACCGGCGGCGGAGCCGGCGGCAGCACCACCTCGGGCTTCGGCGCCGCCACTTCGGGTTTCGGCGTCTCGGGTTTCGGCGCTGCAACATCCGGCTTGGGTGCCGCCACCTCGGGCTTGGCAGGCGCGGCTGGCGCCGGCGGAATGTTGGGCTCGACGCGGGGCGGGGCAGTCGCGGGGGGCGGGGTAGGGGGTTGAGCGGGTGTCGCAGCCGGAGGTTTGGCGGCCACCACGGGCGGGGTGACGGGCGGGCTCACCGGGGCTGGCGATTGGCCGCGCGGACCCGGAATGAAGGAAAAATCCTCCGCCAGTGAGGACGAGATCCACGGCACCTGCTCGCCGCGCGAGGCGCGGGTGACGCCGACCCGGGTGTGGTTCAGGGTTTCCTCAGCAGTGAGATCCGGAACGCGAATTTCCTTGAGCAGTTCACCGATGAACAGGCTGTGCGCGCCGCCGCTGTCGCTGACCACCGAACTCAGCGCCGCCGAGTACATCACCAGCGTGCCGCTCGGCGCGATCACCGGCGCGAGGCCTGCCGAAAAACTGCGGAAACGGCGTTCGAACGGATTGCGCCGCGACGCATCGAGCAGCGCGATCTTCACCCCGGCGCCGCGGCTGTTGATTTCGCCGAGCATGGTCTCCAGGCTGAAACCGTCGCGGCGCACGTCCGGCTCGGTCCAGATCTGCGCGTCGACCGGAATGAGGTAGCTCTGGCGGCCGGACTGAATGCCGTAACCGGAGAAGAACACCAGCACCACGGAACCGGGCTTGATCTTCTTGTAGAGCTTGTCCAGCGCGCGGCGCATGGCGTCGCCGGACATGTTCTCTCCGACGTCGACGTCAAAACCGTCGCGCTTGAGCTCGTTGGCGACGTCGTGGGCGTCGTTGATCGGCTCTTTCAGCGGCGCCTCGGCGTCGGGGTACTTCGCATTGCCGATGACCAGCGCGATCCGCTCGCCGCCGGCCTCCGCCGCGATCGACGGAACGACCCCCGATGGGACGACCATCGCGGCAAGCATCATCATAACAATCAATAAAGCAAAGCGGATTTTCATTCGACGCCGGTCCAGCCAAGAGGGCGCCGATCCCAGCTTTGCGCGCCGCGGCGACCTTACTCTACGCAATTCGCATTATCAAACCGGCCCGGCCGCCACTGTCAACCGCCCGGAAAAACCGTCACATCCGCGACAATTAATCGCGTTCGGGAATGAAGGCCGGCCGTTGGAACCGGCCGGCAGCGTTCACTGCGAGGCCTGTTCGCGTTCGGCCACGTTGACGATCTCGACGCGGCGGTTTTCCGGCGCCAGCGGATCGGCGGCATTCTTCAGGCCGGTCTTGCCGTAGCCGGCGGTGACCAGGTTGGCGGCCGGGATACGGTAATTCTCGACCAGGAAACGCTTGACGGTCTCGGCGCGCCGTTCCGACAGTTTCTGGTTATAGCCGTCGCCGCCCTTGGCGTCGGTATGGCCGCCCAGCATGATGACGGATCCGTTGAGCTCGGCGCTGCTCAGCGCCTGGCCGAGGCTGTTGAGCTGCGGACCGGCCTCGGGCGCCAAGGCCGCGGAATTGAACGCGAAGGTAATTTCCAGATCGATCTTCGGCCGCTTCGGGGCGATCGCCGCCATCTGCTCGCGCTCGCCGAGCGACAATGACCGGCTCCGGCCGCGGACCCGGTTGACGAAGGCGAGGTCGTCGTCGCTCAGCGACGGCCGGCTCGACACGCTGAGGCTCCGGGTGGCCTTCGGGGATTTTAGCCCATTGACGATCTGCTGCGTCGAAAGCTCTTCCGCGCCTGCCGGCAACTGGGCCGCCGCCATCGCCAGAAAGGCGACTGCTATCGTGCTGCCGAACGACTGCTGCCGATTGGTCATGTGTCATCTCCGTCCGGTTGAAATCGGTGAGGCACCGGGTGGGTGCCGACGCCGCTCATCATGATCGGAATTGATGCGCCCCACTGTGACCACCGTCACACGCGCATTTGGCGACGAAGCGGCCGGATCAACAGGGCGCTGCGTTTGACCTTCGCGGGGCGCGGTGGCTTGTTGCGCCTGCCAGAAAAATCAAAATCGGGGATCAACACCAATGGCCGAGGTCTATGAAATCTACGCCATCCACTACGCCACCATGGCCGGCCGCACGCCGCACATGAACTACCTGCAGCCCGATCCGCACGAAACCTCCGCCGCCGACCTCGATTATTTCGTCTGGCTGGTCCGTGGTGGCGGCCGCGACATCCTGGTCGATACCGGCTTCAACGAGGCCGCGGCGCAGGAGCGCAGCCGCAAGCTGACGCTCAATCCGGTCGATGCGCTGAAAGCCTTCGGCGTCGATGCCGCCGCCATCAGCGACGTCGTCGTCACCCATCTGCACTACGACCACGCCGGCAATCTCGACCGCTTTCCAAAGGCGCGGTTTCATCTGCAGGATCGCGAGATGCGCTACGCCACCGGCCGCTGCATGTGCCATGGCGCGCTGCGCCATCCGTTCTCGGTGAATGACGTCACGCTGATGGTGCGCCACGTCCATGGCGAGCGGGTGTGCTTCCATGACGGCGACGGCGAGGTCGCGCCCGGCGTCACGCTGCACCGCGTCGGCGGCCATTCCGACGGCTTGCAGGTGGTGCGGGTGCCGACGGCGCGGGGCCCGGTGGTGTTGGCCTCCGACGCCGCGCATTACTACGGCAACATGCATCGCCGTATTCCGTTTCCGATCGTCTACAACATCGGCGACATGGTGGAAGGCTGGGCCACCGTGGAGCGCCTCGCCGGCCATGCCGACCGTGTCATCCCCGGCCACGATCCGCTGGTCCGCGAGCTTTATCCGCGCGCCAGCGAGGCG
>Ga0209758_1001637_pt1 | contig 25440 bp, 24 predicted proteins | sample AraplaMF_Col_mMF_FD_184258 | JGI IMG/M metagenome (GOLD analysis project Ga0209758, IMG submission 184258) | Arabidopsis root microbial communities from the University of North Carolina, USA - plate scrape MF_Col_mMF (SPAdes) (version 2) | ecosystem: Host-associated > Plants > Roots > Endosphere...
GAGGGCAGCCAGTTGTTCGCCACCCCGTGGTGTTCCTCCGTCTGGACGGTGGTGACCCCCCGCTCGTCGGCGTACGCGGCCATCTCCAGGGCGGCCCGATAGCGGGCGCTCAGCGACGCGGGTGTGGCGTCGGGCTCGACGAGGTTGAAACGTACGACCGTGACGGGCATGGTGGGTCCCCTTCGCCTTGGCCGGGCAGGGTGTGCGGGGGGACGTTATCTGACGGTGCGTCAGACATCCAGGGATGCGTGACCCGAAACCGCTGCCGCGTGCGGCGGCACGGACGGTCGACGGTAGTTGTGATCGCGCGCCCGAGGGGCACCCGGCGGTCCGGGGCCGGACCGCTGACCGGACCGGCCCGGCGGGGCCGGTGAGACCCCGCGCGTAGAACGAACGGCCGAGCGGTAGGTCACGCCATACTGGACGGGTTATGGAAATCGTCATCCTTGCTGTAGTCATCGCCGTGGTCGTGATCGGCGCGCTCGGCGGGCTCCTCATCGGCAGTCGGCGCCGGAAGTCGCTGCCTCCGGCGCCCCCGAAGACGCCCGACATCACCGCCCCTCCGGCCGAGCCGCACGTAGGCGAAGAGGCCGAGACACCGCGCGACGAGGAGCGCCGGACGATCGAGGAGGTGGACCTCCCAGGAGGTTCCGCCCCCGTCGTCGTCGAGGAGCCGCCCACCGTCGAGGCGCCCCCGATCGAGATCCCCGAGCCCACCGCCGGCCGCCTGGTCCGGTTGCGGGCCCGGCTGTCCCGCTCGCAGAACGCGCTCGGCAAGGGGCTGCTCACGCTGCTGTCCCGCGAGCACCTCGACGACGAGACCTGGGAGGAGATCGAGGACACGCTGCTCACCGCCGATGTCGGCGTGCAGCCCACCCAGGAACTGGTCGAGCGGCTGCGCGAGCGTGTGAAGGTGCTCGGCACCCGCACGCCCACGGAGTTGCGCGGGCTGCTGCGTGAGGAACTGCTCACGCTGGTCGGCACCGACATGGACCGCGTCGTCCGGACCGAGCCCGAGAGCACCAAGCCCGGCATCGTGATGGTCGTCGGGGTGAACGGCACCGGCAAGACCACCACCACCGGCAAGCTCGCCCGCGTCCTCGTGGCCGACGGACGCACCGTCGTCCTCGGTGCCGCCGACACCTTCCGCGCCGCCGCCGCCGATCAGCTGCAGACCTGGGGCGAGCGGGTGGGTGCCTACACCGTGCGCGGCCCTGAGGGCGGCGACCCCGCCTCCGTCGCCTTCGACGCGGTCAAGGAGTGCAAGGAGATGGGCTACGACGTCGTGCTCATCGACACCGCGGGCCGGCTGCACACCAAGACCGGCCTCATGGACGAGCTCGGCAAGGTCAAGCGCGTCGTGGAGAAGCACGCCCCGCTCGACGAGGTGCTGCTGGTGCTCGACGCCACGACCGGGCAGAACGGTCTTGTCCAGGCGCGCGTCTTCGCCGAGGTTGTCGACATCACCGGCATCGTGCTCACCAAGCTCGACGGCACGGCGAAGGGCGGCATCGTGGTCGCGGTCCAGCGCGAGCTGGGCGTGCCGGTCAAGTTGGTGGGTCTCGGCGAGGGCGCCGACGACCTGGCCCCGTTCGAGCCGGAGGCGTTCGTGGATGCGCTTATCGGCGACTGACGGCTCCCACGAGGCGCACGGTCGCCTCACCGCAGTAAGCGATCAGGGCCCCACTCCATGGTGCGAACGGAGTGGGGCCCTTCTTTTTCCGCTGTGCCGGGGACGCGGCCGGCTCAGGCGCGTGAGCGGTGTGCCAGATAGGCGAGGGTGCCGATCAGCAGGCGCGCGGCCGGTGGATGGGTCGCCGAGTCGAGGGCGGGGGAGCGCAGCCAGCGAACGGGGCCGAGGCCGGCGCGGTCCGAGGGCGGGGCGGTGATGTGCGCGCCGGGGCCGAGCGCGTGCAGGTCGAGGTCGGTGTCGTCCCACGCCATCCGGTACAGCAAATCGGGCAGTTCGGCCGCGGAGCCCGGGGCGACGAGGAAGTGGGCGCGGCCCTCCGGGGTCGCCGTCACAGGGCCGAGGGGGAGGCCCATGCGCTCCAGCCGGACGAGGGCGCGCCGTCCGGCCGCCTCCGCGACCTCGATCACGTCGAACGCCCGGCCGACCGGCAGCATCACCGCGGCGCCCGGGACCTCCGCCCAGGCCCGGGTCGCCTCGTCGAGCGTGGAGCCCGCGCCGACGACCGGCGCGAAGTCCAGTGGATGCGCACCCGGCCTGGTGCAGTCGCTCCTGCCGCACGAGCAAGTTCCCGCGACCGCCCGGGCCCCGGGCACCACGTCCCAGCCCCACAGGCCGGTGTACTCGGCCACGACCGTGCACTCCGAGGAGCGGCCCCGGCGCCGAGCGCCGGGCCTGATTTCGCGGATCGCCCGCGTGCCGCCGATCGTGAAGCCCATGCCCCCTCCAACGGGTCCGACGCGCTGGTGGTTACGCGGCGAAACGGGAACGTGACTCCGAGTGCCCGATCCGCTTGTGGCCGCCGTGTGGTCCGAACGGCGTCCGGGTGCATGCCTGGTGGTGCGTACGGTCGCGTGCGCCGGTGAGTGCACCGCTCCATCCGCCGCCGACTGTCATGTGTCAAGTGAATCGTGCCGAGGCCACAGTGAGTTCATTCGAAGGGGTGGCGAATGGTGGCGTTTCTGGAATCACCATGGCTGGGTGCGTGATCGTAGGATTACTTTGAGTGCACAAACCCTAGGGATGCACGCACTCGTGGGTATGCCGGGGGCAAGCAGGTTCCCGTCCGGCGAGTGAGAACCGGCGGACGCGGGACCGTATTCAACGGCATTCTGGTAGGGCTTTGCGCACACAGCGCACAAGTGGTTTGAAGGATGGGGGCGTTCCGGTGGGCGACAACGGCGGAGGCAGTACGAACGCTGACAAGCGCCCCAATGAGCTGCTCGGCTCATGGTTCGCGCGCAGCGGCTGGTCGAAGGGCGAGCTGGCGCGTCAAGTGAACCGGCGTGCCCGTCAGTTGGGTGCCAACCACATCTCCACCGACACCTCGCGGGTGCGCCGCTGGCTGGACGGGGAGAACCCGCGCGAGCCGATCCCGAGGATCCTCTCGGAGCTGTTCTCCGAGCGCTTCGGCTGTGTGGTCGCCGTCGAGGACATCGGGCTGCGCACCGCCCACCAGTCACCCTCCGTGTCCGGCATCGACCTGCCGTGGACGGGACCGCAGACGGTCGCGCTGATCAGCGAGTTCTCGCGCAGCGACCTGATGCTGGCGCGGCGCGGCTTCCTCGGCAGCTCGCTGGCCCTGTCCGCGGGCCCGGCCCTCATCGAACCCATGCAGCGCTGGCTCGTGCCGGGCCCCGCCGCCCCGCGCGAGGACCCCGAGTCCGCCCCAGCCGGGCGCGGCCGCGGCCGGCTGTCCAAGCCCGAGCTCGACCTCCTCGAGACCACCACCGTGATGTTCCGCAAATGGGACGCCCAGTGCGGGGGCGGTCTGCGCCGGAAGGCCGTCGTCGGCCAGCTCCACGAGGTGACCGACCTGCTGCAGGAGCCGCAGACCGAGGCCACCGCAAGGCGGCTGTTCAAGGTCGCCGCGGAGCTCGCCGAGCTGGCCGGCTGGATGAGCTACGACGTCGGGCTTCAGCCCACCGCGCAGAAGTACTTCGTCCTCGCGCTGCACGCCGCCAAGGAGGCGGGCGAGAAGCCGCTCGGCTCGTACATCCTCTCCAGCATGAGCCGCCAGATGATCCATCTCGGCCGGCCCGACGACGCCCTGGAACTCATCCATCTGGCGCAGTACGGCAGCCGGGACTGCGCGAGCCCGCGGACCCAGTCGATGCTGTATGCGATGGAGGCGCGCGCCTACGCGAACATGGGTCAGCCCGGCAAGTGCAAGCGCGCCGTCCGGATGGCCGAGGACACCTTCGCCGACGTGCTCGAGTGCGACGAGCCCGAGCCCGACTGGATCCGCTTCTTCTCCGAGGCCGAGCTCTACGCCGAGAACTCCCACTCGTTCCGTGATCTGGCCTATGTCGCGGGCCGCAGTCCCACGTACGCCTCCCTCGCCGAGCCCTTGATGCGGCAGGCCGTCGAGCGCTTCGCCGACGACAGCGAGCACCAGCGGTCGTACGCCCTCAATCTCATCGGCATGGCGACCGTGCATCTCCTTCAGCGTGAGCCCGAGGAGAGCGCGGTGCTGGCCAGGCGGTCCATGGAGATCGCGAAGAAGGTGCGGTCCGAACGCGTCAATACGCGTATCCGAAAGACCGTCGACACGGCTGTACGCGATTTCGGTGATCTTTCGGACGTCGTCGAACTGACCGACCATCTCGCCACCCATCTGCCGGAGACCGCCGACGCGGTCTGACCCCCCGGGCCCACTCGGTCCAAGGGCCCCCTGGGACCCCGGCCGCGGCCGCCATCCCGAACCGCCCGACTCGGCTCCCCCATGCCAGGTCATCGGATGGCCGTCGCGGTCGGCCTGCTTTTCCGCCACCGCTGCACCGCGCACCCGACGGCACCCGGTCGGCCCGGGGCGCGCGCACGCCGAGGAGCGTGAAGCCGCGTCCTCGTCGAGGATTGCGTCACGAAAACGATCGATATGGTCAGCAGCCGGTAGTTCATCAAGGCGTAACACGCCCGGCGCCTTCGTCACTGCGGTGAAACATCGAGGGGCTTTCACGGAAACGGCGCTGCGCCAGTCTCATGGCGCATAACCGGCCCACCCCTCACTGATCCGGACCGCTCAGGCTTCGCCCGCACGGGGCCGTACCAACCGACGAGGAGACGCCGATGGCACCAGCCGCCATCATGCTTGCGGCGGACGCACCCAAGCTGTCGTCCGCCAACACAGGATTCATGCTGATCTGCTCCGCCCTGGTGATGCTCATGACCCCGGGCCTGGCCTTCTTCTACGGAGGCATGGTCCGCGTCAAAAGCACCCTGAACATGCTGATGATGAGCTTCATCAGCCTGGGGATCGTCACCATCCTGTGGGTGCTCTACGGCTTCTCCCTGGCCTTCGGCACCGACAAGGGATCGATCGTCGGCTGGACCTCCGACTGGGTCGGTTTCAGCGGCATCGGCACGATGGACCTCTGGCCCGGATACACCATCCCGGTCTTCGTCTTCGCCGTCTTCCAGCTGATGTTCGCCATCATCACGCCCGCCCTGATAAGCGGCGCCCTGGCGGACCGCGTGAAGTTCTCCGCCTGGGCGCTGTTCCTGGTGCTGTGGGTCACGATCGTGTACTTCCCGGTCGCCCACTGGGTCTGGGGAACCGGCGGCTGGGCCTATGAGCTCGGTGTGATCGACTTCGCCGGCGGTACGGCCGTCCACATCAACGCGGGCGCCGCGGCGCTCGGCGTCATCCTGGTCATCGGCAAGCGCGTCGGATTCAAGAAGGACCCGATGCGTCCGCACAGCCTCCCACTGGTCATGCTCGGCGCCGGCCTCCTGTGGTTCGGCTGGTTCGGCTTCAATGCCGGCTCCTGGCTCGGCAACGACGACGGCGTCGGTCCGCTGATGTTCGTCAACACCCAGATCGCCACCGCGGCCGCCATGCTGGCCTGGCTCGCCTACGAGAAGATCCGCCACGGTGCTTTCACCACGCTGGGCGCCGCCTCCGGCGCCGTGGCCGGCCTGGTCGCGATCACCCCGTCCGGCGGTGCGGTCTCCCCGCTCGGTGCGATCGCGGTCGGCGCCATCGCCGGTGTCGCGTGTGCCGCGGCGGTGGGCCTGAAGTTCCGGTTCGGTTTCGACGACTCGCTCGACGTCGTCGGTGTCCACATGGTCGGTGGTGTCATCGGCTCCCTGCTCATCGGCTTCTTCGCCAGCGGCAAGGGCCAGTCCGACGTCAAGGGCATCTTCTACGGCGGCGGCCCCGATCAGCTCTGGAAGCAGTGCGCCGGTGTCTTCGCGGTGCTGGCCTACTCCCTGGTGGTCTCCGCGGTTCTCGCCTTCCTCCTCGACAAGACCATCGGCATGCGTGTCACCGAGGACGAGGAGGTGTCCGGCATCGACCAGGCCGAGCACGCCGAGACCGCCTACGACTTCAGCGGTGCCGGCGGTGGGATCGTCGGCTCCGCCACCTCGGTCCTGGCCGCCGCGCAGAGCAAGAAGGTGGACGCATGAAGCTCATCACCGCCGTCGTGAAGCCCCACCGGCTCGACGAGATCAAGGAGGCCCTGCAGGCCTTCGGGGTGCACGGCCTGACGGTCACCGAGGCGAGCGGTTACGGTCGTCAGCGGGGACACACCGAGGTCTACCGGGGCGCCGAGTACACGGTCGATCTGGTCCCCAAGATCCGCATCGAGGTGCTGGCCGAGGACGACGACGCCGAACAGCTGATCGACGTCATCGTCAAGGCGGCCCGTACCGGCAAGATCGGGGACGGCAAGGTCTGGTCCCTCCCGGTGGAGACGGCGGTCCGGGTCCGGACCGGCGAGCGCGGGCCGGACGCGCTGTAAGGCACCAAGGAACAGGAGTCGCCGGGTGACGAGTACGGACGTACGTACGGAAGCAGAGGGCTCGGAACCCGGCGGCTACGCGGCGGCCCGGCTGCGTCTCCTCCAGGAGGGGGCGGAGTCCGGGCCGCCGCGCCGTTCGGCCCTGGCGAAGCTGACGGACGACTGGCTCGCCCAGCTGTTCACCGCCGGGGCCGCAGGGCTGAGCGGTGTCGCCCTGGTCGCGGTCGGCGGCTACGGGCGCGGCGAGCTGTCCCCGCGCAGCGACCTCGATCTGCTTCTGCTGCACGACGGCGGCGACACCAAGGAGGTCGCCGCGCTCGCCGACCGCCTGTGGTACCCCGTCTGGGATCTCGGCATCGCCCTGGACCACTCCGTGCGCACTCCGGCGGAGGCCCGCAGGACCGCGGGGGAGGACCTCAAGGTGCAGCTCGGCCTGCTGGACGCGCGGCATCTGGCGGGCGACCTCGGGCTGACCGCGGGCCTGCGCACCGCCGTCCTCGCCGACTGGCGCAACCAGGCGCCGAAACGCCTTCCCCAGCTGAGGGAGCTGTGCGCCGAGCGGGCCGAGCGGCAGGGCGAACTGCAGTACCTCCTGGAACCCGACCTCAAGGAGGCGCGAGGCGGGCTGCGTGACGCCACGGCGCTGCGCGCGGTGGCCGCCTCCTGGCTAGCGGACGCCCCGCGCGAGGGACTGGCCGACGCCCGGCGCAGACTGCTCGACGTGCGGGACGCGCTGCATCTGGCCACCGGGCGCGCCACGGACCGGCTGTCCCTGCAGGAGCAGGACCAGGTCGCCGCCGAGCTCGGCCTGCTGGACGCCGACACGCTGCTGCGCCAGGTCTACGAGGCGGCGCGTGTCATCTCGTATGCGAGCGATGTGACCTGGCGCGAGGTGGGGCGCGTCCTGAAGTCGCGGGCCGTGCGGCCTCGGCTGCGGGCCATCCTCGGCGGTGGCAAGCCGGTCGTCGAGCGGTCCCCGCTGGCCGAAGGCGTGGTGGAACAGGACGGCGAGGTCGTGCTCGCCCGCACCGCCCGTCCGGAGCGCGACCCCGTGCTGCCCCTGCGCGCCGCGGCGGCCGCCGCCCAGGCCGGTCTTCCGCTCTCCCTGCACGCCGTACGGCGCATGGCCGGCACCGCGCGCCCCCTGCCCATGCCCTGGCCCGCCGAGGCCCGCGAACAACTCGTGACCCTGCTGGGCTCCGGGCGCCCGACCGTCGAGGTCTGGGAGGCTCTCGAGGCCGAGGGACTGATCACCCGTCTGCTGCCCGACTGGGAGCGGGTGCGCTGCCGTCCGCAGCGCAACGCCGTGCATCTGTGGACCGTCGACCGGCATCTGATCGAGACCGCCGTGCAGGCCTCCGAGCTGACCCGTCGGGTGGGCCGCCCTGATCTCCTCCTGGTCGCCGCGCTGTTGCACGACATCGGCAAGGGCTGGCCAGGCGACCACTCCGTGGCGGGCGAGATCATCGCACGGGACGTGGCGGGCCGCATCGGCTTCGACCGCGACGACGTCACCGTCCTCGCCACGCTTGTGCGCCACCATCTGCTGCTGGTCGAGACGGCCACCCGGCGCGATCTGGAGGACCCGTCGACGGTGCGCTCGGTCGCCGAGGCCGTCGGTTCCCAGAGCACCCTGGAGCTGCTGCACGCCCTGACCGAGGCGGACGCGCTCGCCACCGGTCCCGCCGCCTGGTCATCCTGGCGCGGGGCGCTGGTGACGGACCTGGTCAAGCGGGTCTCGGCGGTACTGGCCGGCGACGAGCCCGCCGACCCGGTGGCCGTCACACCCACCGTCGAGCAGGAGCGGCTCGCCATCGAGGCGTTCCGTACGGGCGGGCCCGTTCTCGGCCTGCGCGCGCAGACCGAGCCGCCCTCCGAGGAACCGTCAGTGACGCCCGAGCCCCTCGGCGTGGAACTGCTCATCGCCGTGCCGGACCAGCCCGGAGTGCTGCCCGCGGTGTCGGGCGTACTGGCCGTGCACCGCCTCACCGTCCGCACGGCGGAGCTGCGGGCGCTGGACCTGCCGGAGCCGGTCCGCGAGGGCACGATCCTGCTGCTCGACTGGCGGGTCGCGGCGGAGTACGGCTCGCTTCCGCAGGCCGCTCGGCTGCGTGCGGATCTCGTGCGGGCCCTGGACGGCTCCCTGGACGTAGCCTCGCGTCTGGCGGAGCGGGACGCGGCCTATCCCCGCCGTCGGGGAGTGGTGGCGCCTCCGCCGCGGGTGACGGTCGCCCCGGCGGCCTCGCGGCACGCCACCGTGATCGAGGTCCGCGCCCAGGACGCCCCGGGGCTGCTGTTCCGCATCGGCCGCGCCCTGGAGAAGTGCGGTGTGCGGGTGCGCAGCGCGCACGTGAGCACCCTGGGCGCGAACGCGGTGGACGCCTTCTATGTGACCACCGCCACGGGCGCGCCCCTGCCGGGCGAGGAGGCCGCCTCGGTGGCGCGGGCGCTGGAGGAGACGTTGCGGGCGTGACGCCCCGGCCGCCCGGAGCCCGGTATGCGCTGCCGGACGGGCGGCCGGGGACGATTTGCTCGCCGGGCCGGATACCCTGGAGGGCAGCCCAAAACGACCCCGACCCCGAGGACCGACGCCGCCGTGTTCGATACCCTCTCTGACCGCCTCAGCGCGACTTTCAAAAACCTCCGCGGGAAAGGCCGGCTCTCCGAGGCGGACATCGACGCCACGGCCCGCGAGATCCGTATTGCGCTTCTCGAAGCCGACGTGGCCCTGCCGGTCGTCCGCTCCTTCATCAAGAACATCAAGGAAAGGGCCCTCGGGAGCGACGTCTCCAAGGCCCTGAACCCCGCCCAGCAGGTCCTCAAGATCGTCAACGACGAGCTGGTGACGATCCTCGGCGGTGAGACCCGCCGGCTCCGGTTCGCCAAGCAGCCGCCGACGGTGATCATGCTCGCGGGTCTGCAGGGTGCCGGTAAGACCACCCTCGCGGGCAAGCTCGGCAGGTGGCTCAAGGAGCAGGGCCACTCCCCGCTGCTGGTCGCCGCCGACCTCCAGCGCCCGAACGCGGTCAACCAGCTCAGCGTCGTCGCCGAGCGTGCGGGCGTCGCCGTCTACGCGCCCGAGCCGGGCAACGGCGTCGGCGACCCGGTCAAGGTCGCCAAGGACTCCATCGACTTCGCCAGGACCAAGGTCCACGACATCGTCATCGTGGACACCGCCGGCCGTCTCGGTATCGACCAGGAGATGATGCAGCAGGCCGCGGACATCAGGGACGCGGTCTCGCCCGACGAGATCCTCTTCGTCGTCGACGCGATGATCGGTCAGGACGCGGTCAACACGGCCGAGTCCTTCCGCGACGGCGTCGGCTTCGACGGCGTGGTCCTGTCCAAGCTCGACGGTGACGCCCGTGGTGGTGCGGCGCTGTCGATCCGGCAGATCACCGGCAAGCCGATCATGTTCGCGTCGAACGGCGAGAAGCTCGAGGACTTCGACGCCTTCCACCCGGACCGGATGGCCTCCCGCATCCTCGACATGGGTGACCTGCTCACCCTGATCGAGCAGGCGGAGAAGACGTTCAGCCAGGAAGAGGCCCAGAAGATGGCCTCCAAGCTGGCGTCCAAGAAGGGCCAGGACTTCACCCTGGACGACTTCCTGGCCCAGATGGAGCAGGTCAGGAAGATGGGCTCCATCTCCAAGCTGCTCGGCATGCTCCCGGGCATGGGCCAGATCAAGGACCAGATCAACAATCTGGACGAGCGGGACGTCGACCGCACGGCCGCGATCATCAAGTCGATGACCCCGGGAGAGCGCCAGGAACCGACGATCATCAACGGCTCGCGCAGGGCCCGTATCGCCAAGGGTTCGGGCGTCGAGGTCAGCGCGGTCAAGAGCCTCGTCGAGCGGTTCTTCGAGGCCCGCAAGATGATGTCCCGCATGGCCCAGGGCGGCGGTATGCCGGGCATGCCCGGGATCCCGGGCATGGGCGGGGGCCCCGGCCGGACCAAGAAGCAGCCCAAGAAGGCCAAGGGCAAGCAGCGCTCCGGCAACCCGATGAAGCGCAAGCAGCAGGAGCAGGAGGACGCCGCCCGGCGTGCCGCGGCCCAGGAGGCGGGCGCCTTCGGCCTGCCGCAGCAGAGCGATCAGGAGTTCGAGCTGCCGGACGAGTTCAAGAAGTTCATGGGCTGACCCGTACGGCGGTTCACGACGTACGACGCCGAGGGCGTCCCTCACCGGAGGGGCGCCCTCAGCGCATGCCGGGCTCTTTCCGGTGCCGTACCGTCCGATATATGACCAATGCGCCGCCACCACGGAAAACCCCGGACAAACCGTGGCGCACGGAGGGCACCTCGGACGAGTCGCCCCGGCGGATCGGCGGCCGGCGGGCGCCGGGCGGGTGGTGGGGTCTCGCCGCCGCCGCGGTCATCGTCTTCCTCATCGTCTACGCCGCGGTGACCTACTTCACCGCGGCCAACGAAGCGACCATCTCGTACACGGAGTTCAGCAAGCAGGTCGCCGGCGGCAACGTCACCAAGGTCTACTCCAAGGGCGACGCGATCCAGGGGCAGCTGAAGCGGCCGCAACCGAGGCCGGGCGGCGGGGAGTACACCACCTTCAAGACGCAGCGCCCGGCGTTCGCGGACGACAAGCTCTGGCAGAACCTGACGCAGCACCACGTCACCGTGACAGCCCAGCCGGTGGTGCAGGAACGCAGCTTCCTGTCCAATCTGCTGATCTCGCTGCTGCCGCTGCTGATCCTGGCGGCGGTGTGGATCTTCATCGCCCGCCGGGTGCGCACGGGCCTCGGCGGTCCGGGAGGCATGCTGGGCCGCAGGGCGCCCCCCAGGCCGGTGGAGCTGCATCCGGGCATCCGACGCACCACGTTCGCCGATGTCGCCGGGATCGACGAGGTCAAGGGCGAGCTGAACGACGTCGTCGACTTCCTGCGGAACCCGGACGCGTACCGCGGCATGGGCGCGAAGATGCCGCGCGGCGTCCTGCTGACGGGCCCGCCGGGCACGGGCAAGACGTTGCTGGCCCGGGCGGTGGCCGGCGAGGCCGGCGTGCCGTTCTTCTCCGCCTCCGCCTCCGAGTTCATCGAGATGATCGTGGGCGTCGGCGCGTCCCGCGTCCGCGAACTGTTCAACGAGGCCCGCAAGGCCGCTCCCTCGATCATCTTCATCGACGAGATCGACACGATCGGGCGGATCCGGGGCGGCGGAGCCTCGCTGGGCGGCCACGACGAGCGCGAGCAGACCCTGAACCAGATCCTCACGGAGATGGACGGCTTCTCGGGGTCCGAGGGCGTGATCGTCATCGCGGCGACGAACCGCGCCGACGTCCTGGATCCGGCGCTGACGCGTCCGGGCCGCTTCGACCGGGTGGTCACCGTCTCGCCGCCGGACCGCGACGGCCGTCAGGCCATCCTGCGGATCCACACCCGCGACATGCCCCTCGCCCCGGACGTGGACCTGCCGCAGGTGGCCCGGATGACCCCGGGCATGACCGGCGCGGAACTGGCCAACCTCGCCAACGAGGCGGCGCTCCTCGCGGTCAAGCGGCAACAGCAGCAGGTGGCGCAGCACGACTTCCTGGAGGCCCTGGAGAGGGTCCAGCTGGGTGCCGCACGCTCGCTCCTGATGCCGGAGGAGGAGCGGCGCCGCACGGCCTACCACGAGAGCGGACACGCACTCCTGGGGATGCTGCAGCCCGGTGCCGACCCGGTCCGCAAGGTCACCATCGTGCCGCGCGGCCGGGCGCTGGGGGTGACGCTGTCGACCCCGGAGGCCGACAGATACGCGTACACGGAGGAGTATCTGCGCGGCCGCATCATCGGCGCCCTCGGCGGCATGGCCGCGGAACACGTGGTCTTCGGGGTCGTCACCACCGGCTCCGAGAACGACCTCGAACAGGTCACCGGCATCGCCCGCGGCATGGTCGCCCGCTGGGGCATGAGCGAGCGGGTGGGCCGCTTCTCGGCCCTCCCCAGCGACGCACAGCAGGCCTACGGCCTCACCGCCGCCCCGCACACACTGGACGTGATCGAGAGCGAGATGCGCCGCATCGTGGACGAGTGCTACGAGGAGGCGTGCCGCAAACTCACCGACCACCGGGGGCAACTGGACGCGCTGGCGGAGGCGCTCCTGGTCGACGAGACCCTGGACGAGGCGGAGGCGTACCGCATCGCCGGCGTCCTGCGCCTGAGGAAGGACGACTGAGCGAGCCGCTGGTAGGGCCCCGATCGCCGGTCTAGGGGATGCGCGCGACCAGATACCGGAACACGTTCGGCATCCACACCGTCCCGTCCGGCCGCCGGTAGGGGTGCAGTGCCTCCGTCAGCTCCTTGTCGACCTGTGCCGGTTCCGTGGCGCCGATCGCCGCGTCGAAGAGCCCCGTCGACAGCATCCCGCGCACCGCGCTGCCCGGATCGGCGTATCCGAAGGGACAGGCCACCCGCCCCGACCCGTCCGGCCGCAGTCCGCAGTGCTGCGCCGTCTCCTCCAGGTCGTCGCGCCGGGACGGGCGCCAACGGCCACCGTCTCCCTGGGGGTCGGCCAGTTTCGCGGCGACCCGGAGCACGGACGAGGCACTGCACCGCTCGGGCGGGCCCCAGCCGGCGAGCACCACGAACGCGCCGTGCTCGGCGAGCGGTACGGCCGCCGTGAGCTGCTCCTCGAGATCCACCTCGGTCCCGGCCGCGCCTGCGACCGGTTCGAAGGCGGTCACCAGGTTGTACGCCGGCGCTCCCGGTGCGGTCGCCGCCGTTCGGACAGACCCGTCGACGATCCGCGCGTCACCCCGCGTCCGCGTGCCCCACGGCCCCGGCTCCAGCCGCTCGCGGGCGAGGGCCAGCCGCTCGTCCGCCCCGTGGTCGACCCCGGTGACCGACGCGCCCCGGGCGGCGGCCATCAGCAGGGCGAGCCCCGCCCCGCACCCGAGCCCGAGCAGACGGGTCTCCGAATTCACCTCGAGCCGCTCGTAGACGGCCTCGTAGAGCGGCACGAGCATCCGCTCCTGGATCTCGGCCCAGTCACGCGCGCGTTCACGCCGGTCCACGCGGGCAGTCGCCCCCGCGTGGGGGAGGTGATGTCGCGCGAGCGTCGGTGTCATCGAAAGCGCCCCAATCAGACGAGAGTTGTCGCTGTGTTCGATTCCCTGGCCCCCGTGACGTGCGTTCCACCCGGAATCCCCCCGCATGCCAGGTAACTCCGCGCCCGTCGTGGCGTCCAGGGGTTGCGACGCACTCCATGTGAGCCGTCCGCGCGCCCCCGCCCACCCCGGGCGACAAAATGATTCACGGTGCAAGAAGCTGTCCCCGTACCATCGCGCCATGGCTAAGGCACCCGTTCTCACGCCCCGGGCGGACGACTTTCCGCGCTGGTACCAGGACCTGATCAACAAGGCCGAACTGGCCGACAACGGGCCGGTGCGCGGCACCATGGTCATCCGACCGTACGGGTACGGGCTGTGGGAGCGGATGCAGGCCGAGATGGACGCCCGCATCAAGGGGACCGGCACCAAGAACGCGTACTTCCCGCTGCTGATCCCGCAGTCGTACCTCACCCGGGAGGCCGACCACGTCGAGGGCTTCGCGCCCGAACTCGCGGTCGTCACGCACGCCGGGGGCAAGGAGCTCGAGGAGCCCGCCGTGGTCCGGCCCACCTCCGAGACCATCGTCAACGAGTACTTCTCCAAGTGGATCCAGAGCTACCGCGATCTGCCCCTGCTGATCAACCAGTGGGCGAACGTGGTGCGTTGGGAGCTCCGGCCCCGCCTCTTCCTGCGCACCTCCGAGTTCCTGTGGCAGGAGGGCCACACCGCGCACGCCACCTATGAGGAGGCACGCGACTTCGCCGCGCACATCCAGCGGCACGTCTACGGCGACTTCCTGGAGAACGTCCTCGCGATGGACTTCGTGTCCGGGCGCAAGACGGTCAAGGAACGCTTCGCCGGTGCCGTCAACACCCTGACGCTCGAGAGCATGATGGGCGACGGCAAGGCCCTCCAGATGGTCACCAGCCACGAACTGGGCCAGAACTTCGCCAAGGCGTTCAACACCCGCTACCTCTCGAAGGACGCCTCGCAGGAATACGTGTGGCAGACCTCCTGGGGCTCCACCACCCGCATGATCGGCGCCCTGGTGATGACGCACGGCGACGACGACGGTCTCCGGGTCCCGCCGCGTCTGGCGCAGATCCAGGCCGTCGTTCTCGCGATCAAGGACGACGGGGCGGTTCTGGCCAAGGTCCACGAGATCGGCGACCGGCTCGCGGCGGCCGGTGTCCGCGTCCACGTGGACGACCGCACCGACACCCCCTTCGGCCGCCGAGCCGTCGACTGGGAGCTCAAGGGTGTGCCCGTACGCATCGAGGTGGGCCCCCGCGACCTGGAGAACGGCACCGCGATGCTGGCCCGCCGCATCGCCGGGGGCAAGGAGCCGGTGGCGCTCGAGGCGCTCCCGGGTCTGGTTCCCGGGATCCTCGAGGAGGACCAGGCGCTGCTCCTGAGGCAGTCGCGCGAGCGCCGCCTGTCCCGTACGGAGGAGGTGTCGACGATCGACGAGGCCGTCGAGGCGGCGGTCGCCGGCGGCTGGGCCCGCATCCCGTGGTCCGTGCTCGGCGAGGACGGCGAGGCCGAGCTGGCCGAACACGCCGTGACCGTACGCTGTCTGGTCACCGAGGACGGGGCGGTTCCCGACGCGGACGACGCACCGGGTAACGTCGCGGTCGTCGCGCGCGCTTACTGAGGTAAGGGGAGAAGAGGCCGAAACGCCTCTTGCACATCGGCAGACCACAGGTGCCCCGATGTGCGCGGTTCACCTACGCGCCGGTGCGTAGAGGTCACTACGCACCGGCTTGGTACGAGCTGTGAGACTTCTCCGCAGATCATCGCACCCGCCCTCCTCCGGACGCATCAGCGGCAAACTGACGGGTACGTGCAAATTATTTGGGATGCCCCGTAATAGGAACACAGGGGCACTCAGGCTCGTTGTCATTACGTGAGCACGACACCACCTGTTCTCGCCGCAGAGCTGGCGCAGGCGTGGGCCGACATTCAGCGGTACCACCCCGAGCTGCCCGATCTTGCCGCGCCTGAGTCCCTGATCGGAGAGTCGTCGTCCGCCTGTGGGCACGAACTCTCCTTCGAGCGACTGCTTCATGAGGCAGTCCACGGCATCGCCGCCGCCCGCGGCGTACGCGACACCTCCCGTGCCGGCCGCTACCACAACCGCAGATTCCTCGCGATCGCCGAGGAACTGGGCCTGGACCATCCCGAGGAGCCGCACCCGAGCAGCGGTTTCTCCCTCGTCACGCTCAACCCCGAGGCCAAGCGGCGCTACCGGCCGACGATGGAGCGGCTGCAGCGGGCGCTGAAGGCGCACTCGGCGGCGACGGCCGCGGACACGTCCCGCACGTTCCGGGGCCCCGCCGCCCGCCACGGCTCCTCCGGGGGCGGCGTCCGCGTCAAGGCGGTCTGCGACTGCGGCCGCAACGTCCGTGTGGTTCCGTCGGTGCTGGCCCAGGCCCCGATCATGTGCGGCGGATGCGGAAAGCCGTTCCGTATCCCGGAGCCGGTGGGTGCGGCGGCGGGCTGAGAAGACGGCTGCTCGTGGCAGCCGTACTCGGTGAGTCGTTCCACACGCACTGCGCACACGTACGCCGGGACCGGCACGGTGGACGGGCATCCGTGAGCGCCGGGGCCGTCGCCCCGGGCCCGGCGCCGGATGCCCCGTCGTCATGTCCGGGCACACCCCTGGCGGGCCGAGGCTGCGTCAAGGTGTGGCAGAATGGCTAGCTGTACTCGACAGCCGCACAGGACCCCTCTCTCCTCCGGCTGACGCGTCCGTCGGGCACTCGGGTACCGCAACCCCACGCGGCCGACCCGCCGTGCCCAACCACGTCAAACCAGGAGAATCCACTCCCGTGGCAGTCAAGATCAAGCTGAAGCGTCTGGGCAAGATCCGTGCGCCTCACTACCGCATCGTCGTCGCCGACTCCCGCACCCGCCGTGACGGCCGTGCGATCGAGGAGATCGGCAAGTACCACCCGACCTACAACCCGTCGGTCATCGAGGTGGACGCCGACCGCGTGGCGTACTGGCTCGGCGTCGGCGCGCAGCCGACCGAGCCCGTGCTCGCCATTCTGAAGAAGACCGGCGACTGGCAGAAGTTCAAGGGCGAGCCCGCCCCGGCTCCGCTGCTGGTGGCCGCGCCCAAGGCCGCGCGTCCGTCCTTCGAGGCGCTCGCCGGTGACGACGAGGGCAAGGGTGAGGCGATCACCCAGAAGAAGAAGGCTGAGAAGAAGGACGAGGCCGCGGCCGAGTCGTCTTCGTCTGAGTCGACCGGGGCCTGAGCATGCTCGAGGAGGCTCTCGAGCACCTCGTGAAGGGCATCGTCGACAACCCTGACGATGTGCAGGTGGCCTCGCGCGACCTGCGTCGCGGGCGTGTGCTCGAGGTCCGGGTGCACCCCGACGACCTCGGCAAGGTGATCGGCCGCAACGGCCGTACCGCGCGCGCTCTGCGTACCGTCGTGGGCGCCATCGGCGGCCGTGGTGTCCGTGTCGACCTCGTCGACGTGGATCACGTCCGCTGACGCTTATCGCAACCGGCTCGGGCCGGGGAGGGCCACTGGGCCGTCCCCGGCCCGCGGTCGTTACGACAGGAGATCTTCACAAGTGCAGCTGGTAGTCGCACGGATCGGCCGCGCCCACGGCATCAAGGGCGAGGTCACCGTGGAGGTACGTACCGACGAGCCCGAACTCAGGCTCGCCCCCGGCGCCGTGCTGGCGACCGAACCCGCGTCCGTTGGCCCGCTCACCATCGCGACGGGCCGGGTGCACAGCGGACGGCTGCTCCTGCGCTTCGACGGCGTCCAGGACCGCACCGGCGCCGAGGCACTGCGCAACACCCTCCTGATCGCCGAGATCGACCCGGACGAGCTTCCCGAGGGCGAGGACGAGTACTACGACCACCAGCTCATGGACCTGGACGTGGTGACCGTCGACGGCACGGAGGTGGGCCGGATCACCGAGATCTCGCATCTGCCCCACCAGGACCTGTTCGTGGTGGAGCGCCCGGACGGTACCGAGGTGCTGATCCCGTTCGTCGAGGAGATCGTCACCGAGATCGACCTCGAGGAGCAGCGGGCGGTCATCGACCCCCCGCCGGGCCTGATCGACGACCGTGCGGAGATCGCGTCGTCCCGCGAGCCGGAGGAAGAGGAGTGATGAGGCTCGACGTCGTCACGATCTTCCCCGAGTACCTGGAACCGCTGAACGTCTCGCTCGTCGGCAAGGCACGCGCGCGTGGGCAGCTGGACGTCCATGTGCACGATCTGCGCTCCTGGACCTACGACCGCCACAACACGGTCGACGACACCCCCTACGGCGGCGGCCCCGGCATGGTCATGAAGACCGATCCCTGGGGCGCGGCGCTGGACGAGATCCTGGCCGACGGCTACGAGACCGGCGCCGCGGCGCCCGCCCTGCTGGTGCCCACGCCCAGCGGCCGTCCCTTCACCCAGGAACTCGCCGTCGAACTCTCCGAGCGCCCCTGGCTGATCTTCACGCCCGCCCGCTACGAGGGGATCGACCGCCGCGTCGTCGACGAGTACGCGACCCGGATACCGGTGTACGAGGTGTCCATCGGCGACTACGTCCTCGCCGGCGGCGAGGCGGCCGTCCTCGTCATCACGGAAGCGGTGGCCCGGTTGCTGCCCGGGGTCCTGGGCAATGCCGAATCGCACCGGGACGACTCCTTCGCGCCCGGCGCGATGGCGAACCTCCTGGAGGGGCCCGTCTACACCAAGCCGCCGCTCTGGCGCGGCCGGGACATCCCCGAGATCCTGCTCAGCGGCCATCACGGCAGGATCGCCCGCTGGCGCCGGGACGAGGCGCTGAAGCGCACGACGGCCAACCGGCCCGACCTGATCGAGCGCTGCGACCCCGCGGCCTTCGACAAGAAGGACCGCGAGATGCTCTCCATCCTCGGCTGGGCACCGGACCCCGACGGCGCGGCGCACGGCCGATTTTGGCGCAGGCCGGAGGGCATGGAAGAATAGGCGGCTGTTGTCCGCTTCCGGCGCGCGCCCCTGCCACGGGGGGACACGACGCCCGCCCCGACGCGGTCGGCGCTTCTTATCGAAAACGATCTCCCGCCGATGACCTGTGGCATCGGTGAAGAAAGCAGACGAAATGTCTCACCTGCTCGACTCCGTCGACGTCGCGTCGCTGCGCAGCGACATCCCGGCCTTCCGCCCGGGTGACACCGTCAACGTCCACGTCCGCGTCATCGAGGGCAACCGCTCCCGTGTGCAGCAGTTCAAGGGCGTTGTGATCCGTCGCCAGGGCGCCGGCGTGCGCGAGACCTTCACGGTCCGCAAGGTCTCCTTCTCCGTCGGCGTCGAGCGCACCTTCCCGGTGCACACCCCGATCGTGGAGAAGATCGAGCTGGTCACCAAGGGTGACGTGCGCCGCGCCAAGCTGTACTACCTGCGCGACCTGCGCGGCAAGGCGGCAAAGATCAAGGAGAAGCGCGAGAACTGAGCGCCTCCGGGGGTCCACAGGGGGGCCGGATAGCATCTGGCCCCGATGGACACCGAAGCACAGCACATGGAGCGCGACCGCTCCCGCGATCCCGTGGAGTCCGAGGAGATCTCGGCCACACCGGGTCCTGCGGGGCGGTCGCGCTTCGCGTTGCTGTCCGGCGTGGTCGACCGGGTGCCCGGCGGACGGATCACCCTGACCGTGTTGATCTGCCTGCTGTTTCTCCTCGCACTCAGCACGTTCGTGATGCAGCCCTTCGAAATCCCCAGCGGTTCCATGGAGCGTGGATTGAGGGTTGGGGACCGCGTGCTCGTAAATAAGTTGGCGTACCGTTTCGGATCGAAGCCGCAGCGGGGAGACGTCGTCGTGTTCGACGGCTCCGGGTACTTCGGGAACGCCGACTACGTCAAGCGGGTAGTAGGTGTGGGGGGAGACCGCGTGGTCTGCTGCGACAGGGAGGGGAGACTCGAGGTGAACGGCCGGTCGGTCGACGAGTCGTCGTTTCTGTACCCCGGTAACAGCCCGTCCGACGTCGCCTTCGACGTCGTCGTGCCCGACGGCACGCTGTTCGTGCTCGGCGACCACCGCAGCGACTCCAGCGACTCCCGCGACCACCTGGGTTCGCCGGGCGGCGGGATGATCCCGCTCGGCGCGGTGATCGGCAGGGCCGACTGGGTGCTCTGGCCCTCCGCGGACCAGAGGCACATCACACGTCCCGGCGCCTACGCGGGTGTACCCGTCGCGGACGGTGCCCATGGGTAACCGGGGCAAACCGCGTGGGGTGCCGATCGACACCGTCACCCAGAACCTCCTGCCCACCGGCGCGCGGCGCGCCGGAGGGTCCGCCGGCCCCACCGGGCGCAGCCGCGCCGAGCGGCGCAGGCTCCAGCGCAAGGTCAAGCGCAAGCGGAGGCGCTCCGCCGTCAAGGAGATACCCCTCCTGGCCGGCGTCGCCGTGCTCATAGCACTCGTCCTCAAGACGTTCCTCGTGCAGGCCTTCGTGATCCCGTCGGGCTCCATGGAGAACACGATCCAGGTCGGCGACCGAGTCCTGGTCGACAAGCTGACCCCGTGGTTCGGCTCCAAGCCGCAGCGCGGAGACGTCGTCGTCTTCAGGGACCCGGGCGACTGGCTGGCCGGGGAGAAGACGACCAAGACGAACGATCCCGTCGGCATCAAGCAGGCCAAGGAAGGGCTCACCTGGATCGGCCTGCTGCCCTCCGACAACGACAAGGACCTCATCAAGCGGGTGGTCGCCGTCGGTGGGGACACCGTCAAGTGCTGCGACACCCAAGGACGTGTCACCGTCAACGGCACTCCACTGAATGAGCCATACATTCACCCGGAGAACAAACCTTCGGACTTCGCGTTCTCGGTGACCGTTCCTCCCGGCCGTCTGTGGGTCATGGGCGACCACCGCGCCAACTCGGCGGACTCGCGTTACCACCGCACCGAGGCGTTCAGCGGTACCGTCTCCGAGAAATCCGTCGTCGGCCGCGCCGTGGTCATCGCCTGGCCCATCGGGCACTGGACACGTCTGAGGGACCCTGACACTTACGCGTCGGTGCCGGGCGGATCGGCCAACGCACTCGGTCCGTCGCATAGGGTGGCCTCTGCGGATCGATATGGATTGATCCCGCTCCCGAGCCCTGCGGAACTCCCGCTCGTTATGGGAGTGGTGGGCCTGCGTCGACTGGGGCGCCGGCGGCGATACGGAGTGAGGAGTGGACGTGGGGGATTTGGCGGTCGGCGCACGATCCGGACACGAAGGTCCCGAAGAGCGACCCGACGAGACGGCTGCCCCGGCCGTGGACCACGACGGCGGCTCGGGGGGTAGCTCCCCCGGCGGCGGCGCACAGGGCGACGGTCAGAACCCCCAGCCGCAGAAGCAGCGTTCTTTCTGGAAGGAACTTCCCCTCCTCATCGGTATCGCGCTGGTCCTCGCGCTGCTGATCAAGACGTTCCTGGTGCAGGCGTTCTCGATCCCCTCGGACTCGATGCAGAACACCCTCCAGCAGGGCGACCGTGTGCTGGTGGACAAGCTGACGCCGTGGTTCGGCTCCGAGCCCTCGCGTGGCGAGGTCGTCGTCTTCCACGATCCGGACAACTGGCTGGCGGGCGAGCCCACCGTCACGCCCAACGCCCTTCAGACGGCCCTCAGCTGGATCGGCCTCATGCCCTCCGCGGAGGAGAAGGACCTCATCAAGCGGGTGGTGGGCGTCGCGGGCGACACCATCGAGTGCCGGGGCACCGGCCCGCTGATGGTCAACGGCAAGGCGCTGAACGAGCCCTACGTCTACCCCGGGAACACCCCGTGCAGCGTCGACGACCAGGGCGGTCAGTTCAAGGTCACGGTTCCGGCGGGCAAAATCTGGGTCATGGGTGACCACCGGCAGAACTCGCTGGACTCCCGCTACCACCAACAGGACCGGTACCAGGGCTTCGTGCCCGTCGGGAACGTCGTGGGCCGCGCCATCGTGATCGCCTGGCCGCCCACCCGCTGGAACACGCTGCCGGTCCCGGACACCTTTGACCAGGGTCTGAGCGTGACGGCTCCGGCGGCGCTCGGCCTGACGGGCGCGGCGCCGCTGGTGCTGTGGCGCAGGCGGCGTGTCGCCGCAAGCCTTACCGCCGGAAACCCGAGGGTTACCGGCGGAGGTACCGACCGGTAGTGTGCCGTCCCAGATCGCCGATCTTCCGTGGGCCGTTCGCGGGCCGCGGAAGCGAGTCTCCGACCTGGGGAGCACTGGGATGAGCAGGACTGGTCGTACGGAAGAGGGCCGCGGGCGCCTCGGCAGGACCCTGTCGGGACTGGCCGTGGCCCTCGGCTGTGTGCTCTTCCTCGGCGGGTTCGTGTGGGGAGCGTTCGTCTACCGTCCCTACACCGTGCCGACCGACTCGATGACTCCCACGATCAAGGCCGGTGACCGGGTCCTGGCCCAGCGTGTCGACACCGCCGACATCACGCGGGGCGACGTCGTCGTCTTCAAGCAGAAGAGCTGGGGCAACATGCCCATCGTCAAGCGGGTCGTGGCGGTCGGCGGCGACACCATCGCCTGCTGCACCGAGGGCAGACTGACCGTGAACGGCAAGCGGATCCAGGAGTCCTACCTCGGCAAGGACCAGCCCGCCGAGCTGAAGACGATCCCGACCATCACCGTCCCCAAGGGGCGGCTGTTCCTCCTCGGCGACGAGCGCAGCGGTTCCCTGGACTCCACGGCACACCTCACGGAGGCCTTCAGCGGCACGGTGCCCCGCAGTGCGGTGGACGCCCGCGTGGACTCGGTGGTGTGGCCGATGAACGGCATGCTGGAGCGCCCGACGGGCTTCGAGGCGCTCGGCCCGATCTCCTCGCCCGGACCCCTGCGGCCGATCTTCGGCGTGATCGTGGCCGGGGCGGTGCTGGTCATGGCGGGCGCGGCGCTCGGGGCGATCGCCGACCGCGCGGGCCGCAGGCGCAGCGCCCCGCGGACGGAGCTGGCCGGTGTCCGCTGAGCCGACACCGCTCTTCGACCCTCGGGCGGCCGAGCCGGGCGCGCACGACGGGTACACGGGTGGGCTGCGCAAGGTGGCCAGAGTGGTGCTGCTCGACCCGCAGGACCGCATTCTGCTGCTCCATGGGCACGAGCCGGACGATCCCTCGGACGACTGGTGGTTCACCCCCGGCGGCGGCGTGGAGGGCGACGAGACGCGTGAGCAGGCCGCTCTGCGCGAGCTGGCGGAGGAGACCGGCATCACCGATGTCGAGCTCGGATCGGTGCTGTGGAAGCGAAGGTGCTCGTTCCCGTTCGCCGGTCGCCGCTGGGACCAGGACGAGTGGTACTACCTCGCCCGCACGACCGGGACGGGCCGGGCCACGGCCGCGCTGGGCCTGACGGAGCTGGAAAAACGCAGTGTCGCCGGTGCACGGTGGTGGTCGTGCGGAGAACTGGCCGAGGCGCATGAGACGGTGTATCCGAAGAGACTCGCCGAGCTGCTCCGCATGCTGCTCGACGAAGGTCCCCCGGCCGGCCCCGCAATCCTGGACACAGAAATCGTCTAGAGGCGCACGGGACTGGCGCACAATGGTGGGATCGCACGGCTGAAGGGGAACATGCCATGAGCGCCGAGGACCTCGAGAAGTACGAGACCGAGATGGAGCTGAAGCTCTACCGGGAGTACCGCGATGTCGTCGGTCTGTTCAAATACGTGATCGAGACCGAACGGCGCTTCTACCTCACCAACGACTACGAGATGCAGGTGCACTCGGTGCAGGGTGAGGTGTTCTTCGAGGTGTCCATGGCGGATGCCTGGGTCTGGGACATGTACCGGCCTGCCCGCTTCGTGAAGCAGGTGCGCGTGCTCACGTTCAAGGACGTGAATATCGAGGAGCTGAACAAGAGCGACCTGGAGCTCCCGAGCGGCTGATGGCCGTCGCCGTCCCCGGGAGGGTGACGAAGTTGTCCACAGCCTCTGAGTTGTCCACCAAGATCCACTCTGCGGAGGCGGATGCGTGACGGTTGGCACCGGAGGTGGTGCCGACATGAACGCACGAGAGGCACTCGGCAGGTACGGCGAGGATGTGGCGGCCCGGCGGCTGACGGCCGCCGGGATGACGGTCCTGGAGCGCAACTGGCGCTGCGGCCGAAGCGGCGAGATCGACATCGTGGCCAGGGACGGCGACGCCCTGGTCGTGTGCGAGGTCAAGACACGCCGGGGTGGCCGCTTCGAGCATCCGATGGCCGCCGTCACCCCCGCCAAGGCCCACCGGCTGCGCGGTCTCGCCGAGCGCTGGGTCCAGGCACATGGAGGGGCGCCCCCGGGAGGGGTGCGCATCGACCTGGTCGGCGTCGTCCTGCCCGGGCGCGGTGCCCCCGTGGTGGAGCATGCCCGGGGGGTGGCGTGATGGGGTTCGCGCGCACCTGCTCCGTGGCACTGGTCGGTGTCGAGGGCGTGGTGGTCGAGGTCCAGGCCGACCTCGAACCGGGCGTGGCGGCGTTCACCCTGGTGGGTCTGCCGGACAAGAGCCTGACCGAGAGCCGGGACCGCGTGCGGGCGGCCGTGGTGAACTCGGGGGCCGACTGGCCGCAGAAGAAGCTCACCGTCGGTCTCAGCCCCGCGTCCGTGCCGAAGGCGGGCAGCGGGTTCGACCTCGCCGTGGCCTGCGCGGTGCTGGGAGCGGCCGAACGGATCGATCCCCGGGTGCTCGCCGACATCGTGATGATCGGCGAACTGGGCCTGGACGGGCGGGTGCGGCCCGTGCGGGGCATTCTCCCGGCGGTACTGGCCGCGGTGGACGCAGGGTACGAACAGGTGGTCGTGCCGGAGTGTGCCGCCGCCGAGGCCTCGCTCGTTCCCGGCGTGTCCGTGCTGGGTGTCCGCAGTCTGCGCCAGCTGATCGCCGTACTCGCCGACGAGCCCGTGCCCGAGGAGGAGCCGGACGAACGTGGTCGCCCCGATCCGCTCCTCGCGGGGCTGCGGATGCCGGGCAGCGGGTCCGCCACGGGGATGCACAGCCTCGGCGCCGCGCAGCAGGACCAGGGCCACGATCTCTCCGACGTCGTAGGCCAGACCTCGGCCCGCACGGCGCTGGAGGTGGCCGCGGCCGGCGGGCACCACCTGTTCCTGCAAGGACCACCGGGCGCCGGGAAGACGATGCTCGCCGAACGGCTTCCCGCCCTGCTGCCGGGACTCAGCAGGCAGGAGTCCCTGGAGGTCACCGCCGTGCACTCGGTGGCCGGCCTGCTTCCCGGCGGCAAACCCCTGATCGACACGGCCCCCTACTGCGCCCCGCACCACTCGGCCACCATGCAGGCACTGGTGGGCGGAGGCCCCGGCACGGCCCGCCCCGGCGCGGTGTCGCTCTCCCACCGCGGGGTGCTCTTCCTGGACGAAGCGCCCGAATTCACCGGCCAGGCCCTGGATGCGCTGCGTCAGCCCCTGGAGTCCGGGCACGTCGTGATCGCCCGCAGTGCGGGGGTCGTGCGCTTCCCGGCGAGATTCCTCATGGTGCTCGCGGCCAACCCCTGTCCGTGTGGCCGCTTCTCCCAGCGCGACACCCTGTGCGAGTGCCCGCCCTCGGCCGTCCGCCGCTATCAGGCCCGGCTCTCTGGCCCACTGCTGGACCGGGTGGACCTGCGCGTCGAGGTCGACCCGGTCACCCGTGCCGAGCTCACCGAACGCGACGCGCGGGGCGAGTCCACCGCGACGGTCGCCCACCGGGTCCGGGAGGCCAGACACAGGGCGGCGCTGCGGCTGGCGGGCACCCCTTGGGAAACGAACAGCGAAGTGCCGGGACGGGATCTGCGCAGCCGCTGGCATGCGGCGAGCGGCGCCATGGACGAGGCGGAGCGGAGTCTGGAGCGCGGGGTGCTCACGGCCCGGGGGCTCGACCGTGTGCTGCGGGTCGCCTGGACCGTCGCGGACCTCGCGGGACACGACCGCCCCGACGCGACGGACGTGGCGCTCGCCCTGCAACTGCGCACCGGAGTGCCCCGGGGTGTGCCGATGGCCATCGGGGCTCCG
>Ga0209758_1001639_pt1 | contig 25422 bp, 28 predicted proteins | sample AraplaMF_Col_mMF_FD_184258 | JGI IMG/M metagenome (GOLD analysis project Ga0209758, IMG submission 184258) | Arabidopsis root microbial communities from the University of North Carolina, USA - plate scrape MF_Col_mMF (SPAdes) (version 2) | ecosystem: Host-associated > Plants > Roots > Endosphere...
AGAACACCCTGGCCGGCGGCAGCCTGATGCTGAACGCCACCGGCTTCTACTACGACTACCAGGGCTACCAGATCTCCAAGATCGTCAACCGCACCTCGGTCAACGAGAACGTCAACGCCACGGTCTACGGCCTGGAGCTGGAAACGGTCTGGTCGCCGGTCCGCAACCTCAAGCTCAACGCCAACCTCGGCTACCTGCACACCAAGATCGCCGACGGCGTGTCGTCGATCGACACCATGAACCGCACCCAGAGCAACCCGGCCTATACCGTGGTCAAGGCGGGCCCCAGCCTGCCCAACGTCGCGGTCGGCTCCAACTGCGTGCTGACCACGGCCGGGGTCGCCACCCTGATCGCGGCCGGGGCCGGCGCGACCGTACCGTTCGCCTGCGGCGGCCCGCAGGTGTTCCAGGCCTTCCTGCAGACCCCGGCCGCGGCCGGCGGCGCGGGCCTGCCGGCGGGCACGGCCGCCTTCCTGGCCAACGCCACGGGCCTGTACAACTACGGGGCCGGCTACACGATCGAGGGCAAGGCCGCGGATCTGTCGGGCAACCAGCTGCCCAACTCGCCGCACTGGACCGCCTCGGTCGGCGCCCAGTACACCTGGGACTTCGCCGACGGCTGGTCGGCCACCCTGCGCGGCGACTACTACCGCCAGAGCAAGCAGTACACCCGCGTCTACAACACCGCCTACGACCAGCTGAAGTCGTGGGACAACGCCAACATCACCCTGAAGGTCGAAAAGCCCGAGTGGGGCCTGCAGATCGACGCCTACGTCAAGAACCTGGGCGACAAGACGCCGATCACCGACGCCTACACCACCGACGACAGCTCGGGCCTGTTCACCAACCTGATCACGCTGGAGCCCCGCACCTACGGCGTCAGCCTGACCAAGTCGTTCTAGGACCCCGCCTCACCGGCGGACCCGGGAAGGGCGGCGGAGCGATCCGCCGCCCTCTTGCTTGGGCGAGGATCGCGCCGAAGCGCCGACCGTCTCCCGAGCGAGCCTTCCACCTTGTCGGCGCCTCGGCGATCGCCGGTTGACGGGTTCGATGACAACTGTCAACGTGACTCCGTTGACAGTTGTCATCGAAGGGTGCGTCCATGAAGATCAGTTCAGCGGAAAGCGTGGTCATGGAGGCGCTGTGGCGGCGCAGTCCCCTGACCTCGGAGGCCATCATGGCCGAGGTCTGCAAGCCCCAGGACTGGACCGAGGGCACGGTGAAGGTGCTGATCAGCCGCCTGCTGAAGAAGAAGGCCGTCGGCGCGACCTCGGAGGGCCGACGCTATCTCTATTCGCCGCTCGTCTCGCGCGAGGCCTATGTAGGCAGTGAGAGCCAGGGCCTGCTGGACCGCCTGTTCGACGGCCGCCTGGCCCCGCTGGTGGCCCACTTCTCGGACAGCGACAAGCTGAGCGAGCAGGACGTGGCCGAACTGAAGGCTCTGATCGAGAAGATCGGCAAATGAGCGGCGCGGTCCTGTCCCTGCTGGGGCGCGAGCAACTGGCCCTGACGATCGGCCTCCTGCTGATCCTGGTCCTGCGCCGTCCGGTGCGCCAGGCGTTTGGCCCGGCGCCGACCTATCTGCTGTGGCTGGCAGTCCCGCTGTGCCTGCTGGCCGGCCTGCTGCCCGCCCCCGCCCCGACCGGGACCACGGCGCCGGTGGTCTCCCTGCTCGCCGAAGCCGCCGGGCGGGCTGGACCGGTCGTGCGACAGGCGCGGCGGGCTTCGGATCTCCTGCTGTCGTTGTGGGCGGCCGGCGTCGTCGGGACGGCGGCGCTGTTCGCGATGCGCCAGGCCCGCTTCGTCCGCGGCCTGGGCCGGCTGGTCCCCTCGCCCTCCGATCCGGCCCTGCTGCTGGGCCAGCACACCGGCGCCGGTCCCCTGCTGCTAGGCGCGGTGCGGCCCCGCATCGTCGCCCCCGCCGACTTCGAGACCCGCTTCCAGGGCGCGGCGCGCGACCTGGTCCTGGCCCATGAACGCGTGCACCTGGCGCGCGGCGACGCGGTCGTGAACGCCCTGGTCATCGCCATGCGGTGCCTGGCCTGGTTCAATCCCCTGGCCCACCTCGCCGCCCGTCGCCTGCGCATCGACCAGGAGATCGCGTGCGACGCGGTCGTGATCGAGCGCCATCCCGACGCGCGCCGCCTCTATGCCGAGACCCTGCTGGGCAGCGCCCTGACCCCTGTTTCCCCGCCGTTCGGCTGCTACTGGCCCGCCGTGACCCCCCATCCCCTGAAGGAGAGACTGATGATGCTGCAGATCACTTCGACCGCTCCCCATCGCAAGGCGCTCGGCGCTGTCCTGGTCGGCGCCATGGGCCTGGCCGTCGCCGGCGCGGTCTGGGCCGCCAATCCGCCCAAGCCCACCGTCGCCGCGCCCGCCTGGATCCAGCGCCCCGACGGCGAGGACATGGCGCGCTACTATCCGAAAGCGGCGATCAAGGCCGGGGTCGGCGCCGCCAAGGTGGTGATCGACTGCGGCGTCACGCGCCAGGGCCGCCTGGAGAACTGCCTGGTCCAGCAAGAGGAGCCGGCGCAGTACGGCTTCGGCGAGGCCACGATCCAGCTGGCCAGCCATTTCCGGATGGCGGCCAACGATCTCGACGGCAAGCCGACGGCCGGCGGCAGGGTCCGCATCCCGATCGTGTTCTTCAACAACCCCGACCTGGCGCCCGTGAGTTCGGACCGATCGCCCGAACTCGACAAGCCGGTCCCAGATTCAGCCACCTAGAGCGGGCTCGAGGGGCGAAGCGGCTCACGTCTTCGCCCGACGCGCTCCAGGGCCTCGCTCACCGGCGGCCCCGGAAGGGCGGCGGAGCGATCCGCCGCCCTTTGCGTCTGGAGGCCACCGCCGGATGTCCGAGGCGCGGGGGCGCGCCATGCCCGGCTCTTCGCCCGAAAAACCCTCGGCGGCGCCCGCTTTCGGCCCGTCAGGCGACCTCGCAATCTACCTCAAGGTGTATCGAAAACCTCAATGCAACCTCATGGTCGGTCGGCCGTTACGGGAGGAAGCGAATCATCGCGGCGCGACGCCGCGTGCTCTTCTGACTTTCGCGATTTCCCGGCCCCCTGGCTTTCGCTCCGCGAGCCTCCGGTTTTCCGAAAGCCTGCCATGCCTGCTTCGAAACCCAGCGCCGAAGATGTCGCCCTGAGCCTGACCTTGGCCGTGGTGACCTCTTCGCCCGCGCCCCTGGTGCTCCTGGACGACCAGCTGACGATCATCGCGGCCAGCACCTCGTTCTGCACCGCCTTCGGTTTCCATCCAGGCGAGCTCGCGGGCCAGGCGCTGTACGCCCTGGACGCCGGCGGCTGGGATGGTCCCGGCCTGCGCGCCCTGATGACCGCGACCATCGCCGGTCGCGGGAGCCTGGACGCCTGCGACATCTATCTGAAGCCCGCCCACCACCCGGTTCGTCACCTGGTCGTCCAGGCCAGGCGGCTGGACTATCTGGATCTCGGGCGGACACGCCTTCTGCTGGCGGTGTCCGATGTGACGGACGCGCGCGCCGATGCGGCGCTGCAGGAAAACGCCCAGCGCGAAGCCGGCATGCTGCTGCGGGAGGTGCGCCACCGGGTCGCCAACAGCCTGCAGATCATCGCCAGCGTCCTTCTGCAAAACGCCCGCAAGACCGAGTCGGACGAGACGCGCGGCCACCTCAAGGACGCCCACCACCGTGTGATGTCCGTGGCCGCCCTGGAGCGCCTGCTGTCCACCTCCGAGGGCGACGGGGTCGAAATGCACGCCTATTTCACCAGCCTTTGCGAGATCATCTCGGCCTCGATCATCGGCGAGCAGGACCATGTCGCCCTGACGGTGGAGGGCGGCCGGGGCGTCGTGGAATCCCGGATTTCGGTGAGCCTGGGCCTGATCGTCACCGAACTGGTGATCAATGCGCTCAAGCACGCCTTTCCCGGCGACCGGCCAGGGAAGGTCGCCATCGACTACAGTTTCCACGGACCCAACTGGACCCTCTGTGTGCGCGACGACGGGGTCGGCATGCCGACGACCGCGCGAAAAGGCCTGGGCTCGAGCATCGTCCAGGCCCTGGCGCGGCAGCTGAGCGCCACCGTCGAGACCACGCCACAGCATCCGGGCACCCTGGTTTCGATTGAGCACACCCAGGTCGCCCTCGTGCAGGACGACCCGGAGACGGCGAGCGCGCGAGCCGAGCGGGCCGACGCCGGAACCAGCGCCATCGGCGGTCGATAGGGATTGAATGACCATGACCGCATCGCGGGACGGCCCAACCGGCAAGATCCTGATGATCGTCGAGGACGAAGTCCTGGTGGCGACCGTCCTGAAGGACGAACTGGAGGACGCCGGATACCGGGTCCTGGACCTCACCGACCGTCACGCCGAGGCGGTCGAGGTCGCCAAGGCGTGCAAGCCCGACCTGGCCCTGGTCAATATCCGGCTGGCCGGTCGCGACGACGGCGTGGAGCTCGCCGAACATCTGAAGGACCTGGGCATCCCGGTGCTGTTCATCAGCGGGCAGGTCAGTCGCGCGCGATCGGCCCAGACGGTGGCGATCGCCTCGCTGCCCAAGCCCTACGACGCCGCGGACATGGTGCTGGCCGTCGCCCATCTCCTGGCCCGCCTGAAGGGCGACGCGTCGCTGCCGAAGCCGAGCCGGCTGGAGGTGTTCGAAGGCGACGGTTTCGATCTGGCGCCGGCGGCCTAGGGTCCGTACTCAATTGCGTGTCGGTGATACCCAAGCGAAATCAGCGCTCTAATTCGTTGCCATCCCGGAAAGCACGTACCCGCCGCTCAGCGGAAAGGCGGCGGGTCCGGCGGCGGGCAGAGGTCGGCGGCCGGCTGGCCGGGCCGGACCACCCGCACGCAATCGGTCCCGAGCCCCCGCCACGCCGCCGCGCCGAAATTGGCGGTCAGCACGCGGCCGTCGGCATAGGTCGCCTGCTGCACCAGGCGGTCGGGGGTCAGCCAGTCAAAGCCGGTCAGGAGGACGGGCGTTCGCACGCCGTGGGCCGCGGCGAAGTCGTCCTGGGCCGCCTTCAGCCACGGCCCGACCCGCGCCAGCTCGCGGCGGTCGAGGTTCCACATCGTCGGCGTCCCGTACAGCAGCGATCGCGCGAAGCGGCGCCGCGCCTGGCCCGGCGCCTTCACCAGCCCGAACTCCCAGCGGTCGGCGGCGACGACGGAGTCGTGGAACACCGCCTCGAACAACGGCAGGCGGTCGGCGGCCCCGAACAGCGCCCGCGCCTCGTCCGCGGTCGGCGCGAACGGCGCGAAATAGAGGCTCGGGCGGTCGGGCGGCCAGTAGCCCCCGAAGCGGGCCGTGTCACCCAGCAGCGGCCAGACCGCCGAGGCGTGGGCCTGGGCCGTGCCGTGCGAATAGTGCGCCACGCCGCTGCTCCAGGCGGTGACGTTCTCGGAGCCCAGCACCAGGTGGAACCGGTCGATCGCCATCCCCAGGCGCGCCAGCCGGTTGGCGCGGTCGCGGGCCATGGACATCGGATGATCGGGACTGTGGTCCTGGTAGAAGACGCCGAAGGCGTCGACGTCCACGAAGACCTGGCTGGCGCCGTCCTTGACGTGGCCGGCGTAGCGGGAGGCCGGGCTGGGCGGTCCGGCATGGCGGGCGATCGCCTCGCTCGACATCTGGCAGCCCCGGTTGGCGTAGCCCGCCACCATCTGTCCGCCGGCGTCGCGCAGGCAGCCGGACGGATAGAGGTCGCCCCAGATCGCGGACGGCATGTCGGCCGTCGCCTCGGGCTGGCCGTTGTCGAAGGCCTCGTAGGGACCGGCCAGGTAGCCCAGGCCGCTGGCCTTCGCCAGATAGGCGGGTCCGACGACAGGCTTCTGGGTGCGGGGATCCTGGTCGTAGCTTAGCACGATGCGCCGGACGCCCAGCGCCTTAAGGTCGTCGAGGAAGGCCAGGTCGCGGCCGTCGCCCCAGACATAGGCCTGCGGCGCCCCGAACAGCCGGGGCAGGCCGGGCGCGGCCTTGTCGGCGAACGACCGGAGCTGGCCGCGCCGCTCCAGGACCTGGCGATAGAACCGGGCGGGGGCCAGCGGCTCGGCGGGCCTGATCGCGAACAGCAGGTCGAGCGTTTCGGCCCCGTCCGCGAAGTCGCGCCTCAGCCGCGCCTGCAGGCCGTCCTCGTCGCGCAGGCAGAGTTTCGACAGCAGGCCGTCGCCGAGCGCGTAGGTGACCGCGTGCGTCCCGGTCAGGTAGCTCCAGGCGGGGAAGGACAGCAGCGACGTGCCGCCCAGGCATTTTTCGCTTCTGTGGGCCGCGCGCCAGAACGGGTCGTCGGCCTTGTAGGCCATGCCCTCGCCGTCGGGGATCAGCCAGGTTCCGGTGGTCGCCGGCGGCAACGGCCAGGCCAGGCGCGATCCGCTCGCGCCGGACATCACCAGGCGCAGGGCCCCGCCCTCGGTGGACAGGCTGATCCGGCGCCCCTCGGCGTCGGTCCAGCGCCAGCCCGCGCCGTCGGGGGCGACCGCCGCCGCCTCGGGCGCGTGCAGCGGCGGCATGACGGCCAGGGCCGGCGCGCCGTCCGGCCGGGCGTCGATCTTCAGCGTGGCGGGATCGACGAGGTAGGTGACGGGACCGGCGCGCAGGGCGACGGGGTCGGCCGCCGCCGCCGAGGCTGTCAGCCCGGCCAGCACGCCCAGGCACAGGAACGTTCGGGCGTTCGCCATGAGGTGAAGGGTGACAGAAACGCGAGGTCCAAGCCAGACGCGCGAGGCCGTCCCCGGCCGAGCGCCGCAGGGACAACCCGTCGCAGGTCAAGCTCGCCAAACACGCCGGCCATTTACGACTCTGCAACGCCAACCGGCGAAGGTGTGATCCCAACGACGCCTCGCCGAATGGCTGCATGGATACGCTCGCCCGCCTTATCGACCGCCGAGCCCCGATCGACCCCGCGACCCCGTGCGCCGAGGTCCGGGCGCTGTTCGACGCCGATGATTACCTGGCCGCCCTGGCCGTGGTCGTGGACCGCAAGCCCGTGGGCCTGGTCTATCGCGACGTCTTCCTGGGCCAGATGGCCGTCGCGCCCGACCTGGCGCGGCGCCCGATCGCCGAGGTCATGGACGCCCATCCGCGCCGGGTCGACGCGGCGCTCTGCGTCGCCGATTTCGTCGAGCGCATCGCCCACAGCGCCACCCCCGTGTTCCGCAGCGCCTATGTCGCCGTCGACGAGGCCGGCGACTATGCCGGCGTCGGCGGGCTGAACTCGCTGCTCACCTCGCATCGCCGCCGCCAGCACGAGGCCGACGAGGCCATGGCCCTGGTCGAGCGCATGGCCCACGACATCGGCCGCCACCTGGACGGGGTGCTGGCCTTCACCGAGCGGCTGGAGCAGTCGCGGCTGACCCCCGACGCCAGCGCCTATGTCCGCGCCATCGGCGACACCAGCCGCGACATGAACCTGGTCCTGGGCCGGGCCATGGACCTGCGCCGCGCGGCGACCGGCGGCCTGACCCTGTCGCCCGCCCCCGCCCTGCTGCGCGACCTCAGCGACGCCGTCGAGGCCCGCTGGGCGCCCCGCGCCGCCGAGGGCGGCAGCACCCTGCTGTTCTCCTATGACGGCGATCCCGAGGCCGCCGCCCTGATCGACGCCGACCGGGTGCTGCAGGTGTTCGACGCCCTGATCGAGAGCGCCCTGGCCCATGGCCGCGGCGTGATCGAGGCCAGCCTCAAGGCCCGCCCCGTCGAGGGCGGCCTGAAACTGGAGGCCCGGGTGCGCGACAACGCCGCGGGCTCGGCCAAGGTCCGCCTGGCCCGGGTGTTCGACCCGCTGGGCGCGGCCACCTTCGAGGATCGCAACGAACTGGCCCTGGGCGTCGGCATGGCCCTGGCCCACGGCCTGACCCGGGCCATGGGCGGCCCGCTGCGGGCCGAGGCCAACCTGGGCGCCGGCCTGACCCTGCAGTTCACCCTGATCGTGCCGGAAGCCTCCCTGGCGGCGGAAGCCGACGACGAGCCGATGATGGACGCCCGCTCGGCCCACATCCTGATCGTCGACGACAACGCCACCAACCGCATGGTCGCCGAGGCCCTGTGCGAGATGTTCGACTGCACCTCCGAGCAGGTGGTCGACGGCGTCGAGGCGGTCGAGGCCGCCAAGTCGGGCCGCTTCGACCTGATCCTGATGGACATCAAGATGCCGCGCATGGACGGCGTCACCGCCACCCGCGCCATCCGCGAGCTGCCGGGCCGGGCCGGCTCGGCGCCGATCGTCGCCCTGACCGCCAACGCCGACCCCAACGACGTGGCCACCTACATCGCCGCGGGCATGCAGGACGTGGTCGAAAAGCCCATCAAGCCCGAGCGCCTGGCCGTGGTGCTGTCGGCCCTGCTGGGCGCCGACGAGGACGAGGACGCCGAGGCCGCGGCCTGATCCCAGGCCCTGGAGGACGCCTCTTCTCGGCGCGCCGTCGAAGCCTTGTGCACCAACGGTTCCCGGGATAGCGTTTCGGGGGAAACCTGGGAGGCTCGATCGTGAAACCCTTGCTTTTCGCAGCTGTCGCCGCGGCGACGCTGTCGGCGGTTCCGGCCTTGGCCGACAACGGCCAGAGGTTCGACTACGCGGCCCAGGCGGCCGCCTATTCCAACACCACGCCGCGCGACAACGCCCGGCAGTGCTTCAACGGGCAGTTCATCAGCGGCGTCAACCGGTCCGGCGCGGACACGCTCTATGTCCAGGCGGACAAGGGGGCGATCTACCGCCTGCGGCTCGCCGGCGACTGCTCGGCCCTGGACGCCGCCCGGAAGCTCACCGTGCGCTCGAACGGAAGCGACATCGTCTGCCCCGGGGAGGCGGCGCAAACCGTCGCCTGGACGCCGACGGGTTCGCGGCGGTGCGAGGTCGACGACGTCCATCGCCTTACCGCACGTGAAGCCACCGCCCTGTCGACGGCGGTTCGCCGCTAGGGCGTGGCGGCCGAAAGTGCGAGCGGCCTCGGCGCCCGCAACGCTCCAAATGTTTGATTTATAGCCTTTTTTAGATGCCTCACATGATCCCATGCGAGGCTGAAAGGCTCCAGGGTCGACACCGGCCCCGGCCACCATGTCCGCTATTTGGCGAGACGAGGCCCGAGGCGCGCGAGCGGCTCCGACGCCGTCCTTGACCCGCTCAATATTTCCATCATATTGGAAATATGGAATTGAAAGCCGCCGTCGCCAGCCTGTCCGCCCTCGGCCATGAGGGCCGCCTGGCGATCTTTCGCCTGCTGGTGAAGGCCGGCCCGGCCGGCGTCGCCGCCGGCGAGATCGCGCGCCGGCTGGACAGCCTGCCCAACACCCTGTCGGCCAATCTCAACGTGCTGTCGCGCGCCGGCCTGATCGCCGCGCGCCGCGAAGGGCGGTCGATCCTCTACTCGGCCGACTTCGCGGCCATGAGCGGCCTGCTGGGCTTCCTGATGGACGACTGCTGCGACGGCGCGCCGGAGATCTGCGCGCCGCTGGGCGACATCGTCGCCAAGGCCGCCGACTGCGGCGCGGCCTGCCCGCCGCCGCGCGCGTCGTGACCGCCTTCTCCCTGTCGCGCCGCCTGGCCGCCGAGGCGCTGGGTTCGGGCCTGCTGCTGGCCGTGGTGGTCGGCTCCGGGATCATGGGCCAGCGCCTGGCCGGCGGCAATGTCGCCCTGGCCCTGCTGGGCAACACCCTGGCCACCGGCGCGGCCCTGGTCGTGCTAGTCACGGTGTTCGGCCCGGTCTCGGGGGCCCACTTCAACCCCGCCGTCACCCTGGTGGCGGCGCTGCGGCGCGACCTGCCCTGGCGCGCGGCCCTGGCCTATCCGCCGGCCCAGCTGGCCGGGGCGATCCTCGGCGTGTGGTGCGCTCACGCCATGTTCGGCGAGGCGATCTGGCAGGTCTCGACCAAGCCGCGCCTCGGCGCCGCCCAGGCCTTCGCCGAGTTCGTCGCCACCTTCGGCCTGCTGGCGACCATCCTGGGGACCGTGCGGTTCCGTCCCGACTTCACCGCCGTGGCGGTGGGCCTCTACATCACCGCCGCCTACTGGTTCACGGCCTCGACGTCGTTCGCCAACCCGGCGGTGACCATCGCCCGCAGCCTCAGCGACACCTTCGCCGGCATCGCCCCCTCCGGCGTTCCGGCCTTCATCCTGGCCCAGGCGGCCGGCGCGCTGGTCGCGGCGGCCGTGTTCGGCTGGCTCCTGAAAGACGAGCGGACCCCATGACCGACGCCGACTTCCCCGTGACGATCTTCCACAACCCCGCCTGCGGCACCTCGCGCAACGTGGTGGCCATGGTCCAGGCCGCCGGCTACGCGCCCACGGTCGTCGAGTACCTCCAGGCCGGCTGGACGGCCGACCAGCTGCGCGACCTGGCCGGCCGGGCGGGCCTGAGCGTGCGGGACCTGCTGCGCGAGAAGGGCACGCCCGCCGCCGAACTGGGCCTGCTGGACGACGGCGTCGGCGAGGCCCGCCTGCTGGAGGCCATGGTCGCCCACCCGATCCTGGTCAACCGCCCCCTGGTGGTCACGCCCAAGGGCGTGGCCCTGTGCCGGCCGTCCGAAAGGGTCCTCGACCTGCTGGACCGCAAGCCCGCCAGCTTCACCAAGGAGGACGGCGAGGTGGTGGTGCTGGGCTGAGGCGTCCTCGGTCTTGATGCCGCGAGCGCGACAGGAACGCCAATAGTGCTGTCATCCCGGACGAGCGCGCAGCGCGAAGATCCGGGACCGGCGCGTGAACGCGGCGCTTGAGGCGGTCTCGGATCGGCGCCCGGCCTCGCCGAGCTTGTCCGGGATGACAAGCGCTTCTGTATTTCCAGTTCAGCCCTAGGGTGGGGGCATGCGCTCGAGCCCGCTCCGCCGCCTGCGCCGATCCCTGACCACCCTGCCCGACGCCCGCGGCTGGGCGCTGTGCGGCGGGGTCGCCGCGATCACCGGGATCGCGATGGCGGCCATCGGCGTCTCGACCGGCCTCTACGCCGTGACCCCGGCCGTTCCGGGCCTGCCGCTGCGGCTGCTGACCGTGCTGTTCGTGCCGGCCCTGGGCGAGGAGATCCCGTTTCGCGGCCTGCTGGTCCCCGGCCGCGACGAGGACGCCCGGCCCTGGCCGGCCCTCGCGTTCTCGACCGCGCTGTACGTCGCCTGGCATCCGCTGGAGGCCCTGACCTTCCTACCCCAGGCGACCATGTTCCTGCGCCCGGACTTCCTGGCCTGCACCGCGATCCTCGGCCTGGGCTGCGCGGTGATGCGCTGGCGGACGGGCTCGCTGTGGCCGGCGGTGATCCTGCACGGCGGCTTCGTGGTGGTCTGGCAGACCTGGCTGGGCGGGGTGCGGCTGTAGAGGGGCTGGAACAGGATCGACCAGCGAGCGCGCGCTGAACGTCGACGGGTCCCTAGAAGCTGAACGCCAGCTTGGCGCCGACGAACTTGCCGTCGGGGTCGTAGCCGCGCGCCCGGCCCGCGCCGCTGTCGTCGGCGTTGGGCTTGAGGCCGCACAGCAGGCCGGCGCCCAGCCGGGCGTCGCCGGCGACCTTGCCCTCGACCGAGGTCCGCGCCACGCCGGGCGGCAGCGGCGCCGGCGCGCGCGAATACAGCACAGGCAGGCCGGGCGCGACCAGGTCCAGGGACCTGGCCGGCGCCAGGGCCAGCCTGGGCGCCGCGGCGGGGGCCGCGACCTCGGCCGACGCCATGCCCCCCGGAGCGAGGGCGAGAGCGAGGGCGGGGGCGAGAGCGCCGGCCAGGGCGAGGGCAAAACGGCGAAGAGTGACCATCATGCCTCCAAGGTGGGGAGCCGGCGGCGAGCGCCAAGCCCAGCCCCGGCCAAAGGCGATCGGCCGCCGATATCCCTCTCTCTTTGAGAGAGGGAGGGGCCCGCCGCCGAAGGCGGTGGGAGGGTGAGAGGTTTCACCGTCGGCCGGAAGATCCCGGTTCCTTCCGTTGAGCGGATCCGGCCGCCGGGGCCATGCTCAAGCTCATGGACAGGACCGCCGCCGCCCGTCGTCTTCGCCAGAACCAGACCCTGGCCGAAAAGGCGCTCTGGAAGCTCGTCCGCGCTCGCCGGCTGGGCGGGTTCCGGTTCCTGCGGCAGGTCTCGATAGATCGCGACTTCGCCGATTTCGTCTGCGAGTCCGCCAAGCTCATCGTCGAGTTGGACGGCGCCGCGCATGACGGGCGAGAGGACCATGGCGCCCGCCGCACTCGGACGCTGGAGTTGTTCGGCGACGTGGTCCTGAGGTTTCGCAGTGAACGGGTCCTGGCCGATCCCGGCGGAACGGCGGACGACAGTCTCGCCGTGCTTCGTTCTGGAAGGCTGTAACCTCTCACCCTCCCACCGCTTCGCGGCGGGCCCCTCCCTCTCTCTAAGAGAGAGGGTTTTGAACGTCGCCCCCTAGTTCCCCTCCTCCAGCAGCCTTCGCGCGATGACCTGGGCCTGGATCTCTCCCGCCCCCTCGAAGATGTTGAGGATCCGCGCGTCGGCCAGCAGGCGGCTGGCGGCGTATTCCATGGCGAAGCCGTTGCCGCCGTGGATCTGCAGGGCGTTGTCGGCGGCGGCCCAGGCGACGCGGGCGGCGACCAGCTTGGCCATGCCGGCCTCCAGGTCGCAGCGCTTGCCCTCGTCCTTCTGGCGGGCGGCGTAGTAGGTCAGCTGGCGCACGCCCATGATCTCGGCGGCCATCATGGCCAGCTTGTTGTGGACGCGCGGAAATTCGAAGATCGCCTGGCCGAACTGCTGGCGGTCCAGGGCGTAGCCGAGGCCTGTCTCCAGCGCCGCCTGGGCCACGCCGACGGCGCGGGCGGCGGTCTGGATCCGGGCGCTCTCGAAGGTGGCCATCAGCTGCTTGAAGCCCTGGCCCGGGACGCCGCCCAGCAGGTTGGCGGCCGGCACGGCAAAGCCGTCAAAGCCCAGCTCGTATTCCTTCATGCCGCGATAGCCGATCACCCCGATCTCGCCGCCGCTCATGCCCGGGGCGGGGAAGTCGTCGCCCGGGGCGCCGCGCGGCTTCTCGGCCAGCAGCATCGACAGGCCGCGATAGTCGGTGGTGTCGGGATCGGTGCGGACCAGCAGGGTCATGACGTCGGCGCGGGCGGCGTGGGTGATCCAGGTCTTGGCGCCGGTCACCCGGTACTGGTCGCCCCGCAGCTCGGCGCGGGTGCGCAGGGATCCCAGGTCCGAGCCGGTGTTGGGCTCGGTGAACACCGCGGTCGGCAGGATCGAGGCGTCGGCGATCCTCGGCAGCCAGTGCTGCTTCTGCGCCTCCGTGCCGCCGGTCAGGATCAGCTCGCCGGCGATCTCCGAACGGGTGGCCAGCGAGCCGACGCCGATCCAGGCCCGCGACAGCTCCTCGGAGACCACGCACATGGCGGTCTTGCCCAGGCCCGAGCCGCCGTAGTCCTCGGGGATGGTCAGGCCGAACACGCCCAGGGCGCCCAGCTCCTCGACCAGTTCGATCGGAATCAGCTGGTCCTTCAGGTGCCAGTCGTGGGCGAAGGGAGTGACCTTTTCCTCGGCGAAGGCGTGGAACTGGTCGCGGATCATCTCGAAGGTCTCGTCGAGGCCGGTGTGCTCCAGGGTCGGGCGGCCGCGGGCCTCGGCCAGGCGCCGGGCGATGCGGGTCTTCACCGCCTGGGTTCCGCCCTCGACCACCAGCTTCATGATCCCGTTCGAGAACAGGCGGTTCATCACCGAGCGGTCGGTGACCAGGTGGGCGGGGCGGACGATCTCGCCCTGGTTCATCGGCACGCCGCCGATCAGCTGGGCGGCGTATTCGGAGAACAGCAGCTGGGCCAGCAGGGCCTCGACCTCGCCGAACCGGCCCTCGGCCTCCAGCCGCTCGGCCCAGCCGGCGACCTGGTTCATCAGCTCGGCATAGGCGGCGTACCAGCCGTAGCCGTGCACCTGGTGCTGGTGCTCGTCGGCCAGGGCGCGGTCGATCCTGCCATCCGGTCCGGCGATCGCCGCCTTCACCGCCGGCCTGGCCTCGGCCACGAACAGCTGGGCCGCGCCGGCCGCCTCGCGCAGCAGGATCGTCAGGCCGGGCAGGATCAGGGACTGAGGGGATTCCTGGGTGGCCGAACCCGTCATGGCTTGCTCCCGTGCGCCAAACAGTTGTTTTCTTTCACTCTGGAGCCTTTCGCAGCTGCGAGCAATGCCGCAGCGCAGCATAACGGCCCTCGAGGGAAGAAAACATGCTGGTCGTCCACCACCTCAACGAGTCGCGCTCGCAGCGGATCCTCTGGCTGCTGGAGGAGCTGGCCCTGCCCTACGAAATCCGCTTCTACGAACGCGATCCCCAGACCCGCCTGGCGCCGCCGGCCCTGCTGGCCGTGCATCCGCTGGGCAAGTCGCCGGTGCTGACCGACCTGCGGGCCGATGGGGCGGCGACGATCATCGAGAGCGGGGCGATCACCGACTACGTCATCCGCCGCCACGCCGGCGGCCGGCTGGCGCCCGACCCGGCCAGCCCCGACTACGACGCCTACCAGCAGTGGCTGCACTATGCCGAGGGCTCGGCCATGCTGCCGATGCTGCTGCGGATGTATGTCGGCTTCCTGGGCGCGGCCGGCGCGCCGCTGCATCCGCGCATCGAGAGCGAGATCGCCAACCACCTGGCCTATGTGGACGGCGCCCTGGCCGGCCGCGACTTCTTCGTCGGCGAGGCCCTGACCGGCGCCGACATCCAGATGAGCTTCGTGGCCGAGGTCGCCAAGGCCCACGGCAAGCTGGCCGACTATCCGAACCTGGCGGCCTGGATCGGTCGCATGCACGCCCGGCCGGCCTGGAAGACGGCGCTGGAGAAGAGCGGGCCGTACAAGCTGGGGGACTAGGCGCGGCGGGACGCCCCCTCCGTCGGGCTTCGCCCGCCACCTCCCCCGTTTCACGGGGGAGGAGAAGATCAGCGCCGCATCCTCCTCACCCGTGAAACGGGGGCGGTGGCGCGATGCGAAGACGCATCGTGACGGAGGGGGCGTCCGCCCCCACCGAAACCCCTCGCGCCAGAGTTACGCACAGCCACGCACTCACGCGCGCTTCACAAGCTTGACGATATCGGCTTAGGTGGACTCGCGGGATGGGGCCCGCGGGGGAGATACCTTTGAAACTGTTTTATAAAGCCGCCGTCGCGGCGCTGTTCGCCATGGCCGCGACGACCGTCCACGCCCAGACCGTCAAGGTGCCGGAAGGCACCGAGGTGGTGATCACCGTCGACGACAAGCTGTCGTCGGACACCAGCCACGAGGGCGACCGCTTCTCGATCAGCCTGGCCGACGACATCGTCCTGGCCGACGGCACGAAGCTGCCGGCCGGCCTGAAGGGCGCGGGGGAAGTCACCCACGCCAAGAAGAAGGGCATGATGGGCAAGCCGGGCGAGCTGAACGTCCGCTTCGACTACATCAAGGCCGGCGACACCAAGATCAAGCTGCGCGGCCAGAAGGGCGCCGAGGGCGACGCCCGCTACGGCACCACGATCACCCTGACCGTGCTGTTCGGCCCGCTGGGCCTGATCAAGCACGGCAAGGACGTCGAGATCAAACCGGGCCAGCGCATGACCATCTTCACCGACAGCGACGCCTCGGTGGAGTTGCCGGGCGCCCCGGTGACCCCGGCCGCCGCGCCGGCCACGGCGGCTCCGGCCGCGGCCGCCGCGCCGGTGGGGACCGTCGGCTAGGCTTTTAGGTCTTTCGACACGACGAAGCCCCCTCCTGCCGGAGGGGGCTTTTTCCTTGCGCCCTCGCCCGTCCGGGAGAGGGCGGCCTCACGGCGCGTCGGCCACGGCCCACGAGAAGTCGGTGTGGGTGGTCAGGGTGGTGAAGTAGTTGGGGTCGGTGAAGAAGGCGATCGGCTTCTTGTAGTCGGCCGGGTAGTTGGCGGCGCCGATCAGCGCCACGCCATGGCAGCTGACGCAGTTGGAGGTGATCCCGGCCGGGATGCCCGGCGAGGTCTCCAGATAGGGGTTGAAGCAGACCGTCATGGTCGCGCCGCCCGAGGTGGTCGTCTGGGCGTAGGCGGTGCAGGCGGCGTAGTTGTTCCAGGGCGCGCCCAGGCCGGACGGCTGGCCCTGCTTGCTGCCCGGGAAGTTGTTGGGCGTGTCGCCGCCGGGCTGCCACCAGAAGGTCTGCCAGGTCCAGAACGGGATTTCCTTGGTGTTGACGTGCATGGCCAGCAGCACGCTGTAGTCGCCCGCCGCGGCCTGGACCGAACCGCCGCCGGTGGCCGCGTTGAAGCTCTGGGCCTCGGCGGCGTTCATCTGGTCGGCGTAGAAGGTGCTCAGCGGCGCCCACAGATAGGTCTTGCAGGCCAGGCTCTGGGCCTGGACGCTGGCGGCGACGCTGCTGATCTCGGCCGTCGTGGCGGGACGGACCGCCCCGGTCGCGCCCGGCTGGACCAGCACGCAGGTCGTCCAGGTGTCGGGCGTGGGATTGCCGGCGTTGGTCGAGGCCGACGGCCCCTGCCACAGCGGCTGGACGGTCAGGCCGCTGGCCTTGACCAGGCCGAACACCGGCTTGGTCTCGATGGCCTGGACCGGGAACTCGTTGATCCCCCGGTTCTGCGGCGTGGTTCCGGCCGGCCAGGCGGCGTTCAGCTTGGTCAGGCTGGCCCCGCTGGCGTAGGAATAGGTCCCGCCGCCGGGTCCCGACTGCGGCGCGCCGATGAAGCCGGCCGCCGTCGGGTCGAACTTGACGTCGACCGCCACCGGGAAGTTGGCGTGGACCGCCGTCGCCAGCGCCCGCAGCCGCGCGTCCCTGGTGTGATGGAACTGGGCCGGCGGCTGGAACTTGCGATCGGTGCTCGGCCTGGCCGCCGCCTCGAGCGACGCGTTCTGGGCCCGGGGCTGCGGGAAGACGGTCGAGGCGTCGGCCCAGGTGTCCCAGATCGGCAGTTGCTGGTTGTTGAGGACCTGGCCCGACGGGGCGGTCATGGCCTGCCACAGGCTCCAGGCGTGGCCCTGGATCGCGGCGGTGTCGTTGTTGGCGACCCAGCCGTTGATCGTGGCGGCCGGAACCGGGAAATTCGGCCCGACCGGCAAGGGCACCGGCGTCACCGTGGCGGTCGCCGCCGGGGCCGCGTCCTTGCCGCCGCCCGCCGTCTTGGCCCCGTCGCAGGCTCCCACGGCCAGGACCGCCATCGCGGCCGCCGCCATCAGACCGATGTCGCGCATGTTCGTTCCAGCCCCTCCGCTACCGCCCCTGGCGGCGCCCGCATCGGACGCGAGCGGAGGTAGTAACCGTCACCAACGCACAATCGTCAATAGAAATGCCGATTGATGCTCGCATGACGAGATCAACGGAAGGCGGCGAAAGAAATCTTCACATGAACGAATTCTGTCATCCGACCTGACGGCGCCGTTCAGCTTCGCCTTGGCATGGTGCGTCTCACGGGGCCGACGGCTCCGCACCATCAAGGGACGAAGGACTAAGAAGACCATGACCATCATGACCGCCACCAAGACCATTTCGCTGAGCCTGGCCATGGCCGCCACCGCCCTGACCATGGTCGCGGCGCCCACCGCCGCCAGCGCCATGTCGCAGAAGCTGGGCGGGGTCGTCGGCTGCGACGCCTCGGGCGGCAAGCAGGAAGTCGGCGCCGTGCTCGGCGGCGTCCTGGGCGCCGTCGCCGGCAACAAGCTGGCCAAGCACGACCGCGGCACGGGCACCGCCATCGGCGCCGTGGTCGGCGCGGGCGCGGGCTCCTACGCCGGCTGCCAGATGCAGAAGAGCCGCGCGGCCAACAACGCCGGCGGCGTCTACACCAGCAACGGCATCCGCGTTGCCAGCTCGGTCGAGGCCGCCCCGATGACCAAGATCAAGGGCAAGTACGTCGCCCGCTCGACCCTGAACCTGCGTAGCGGCGCCTCGACCCGCGCCCAGGCCGTGGGCTCGGTCCAGGCCGGCGAGACCTTCCAGGCCCTGGGCCGCACCGGCGACGGCAAGTGGATCCTGGTCGGCCAGGACGGCGTCGGCGTCGGCTACGTCTCGAGCGCCTACGTCTACCGGGCCTAAGGCTCGACGCCGACGGGGACAGGCCCACGGGCCTGTCCCCCGCCAAGCCCGCCCGCGCTCCCCCGCAGGCGGGCTTGCTGCTGTTCGGAGCGTCGCGGAAAAAAGAACCCTCTCCCGGAGGGGAGAGGGAGGGGCCCGCGACCGAAGGGCGTGGGAGGGTGAGGGGTGACGCCCTCACAAGTCTCTCTGAGCGCAGTGCCGGCACGCCGGCCAGCGCCTTCACCCCTCACCCTCCCAAGCTGCGCTTGGGCCCCTCCCTCTCCCCTCCGGGAGAGGGTTTTCGCGCCTTGCCCTCCCCCGACGGCTAGGCTTCAGTGCGCCCCTGACTATCACCGGGACGCCTCCATGATCGCCACGACCCGCCGCGCCGCCCTGCTGTCGGCCTTCGCCACCGTGGGGGCCGCGGCGCTGGCCAGGCCGGCCTTCGCAAGGCAGGCGGGCAAGGCGGGCGCGGCCGTCGACCAGTTCGCCCAGGAGGTCATGGCCGCCTTCCCCGACGAGCCGGGCCTGGGGATCACCGTCGTCGAGGACGGCGAGATCACCCTGGCCAAGGGCTATGGCGTGCGCCGCCTGGGCGGGACCGGCAAGGTCACCGACTCCACCCTGTTCGGCGTGGCGTCCAACACCAAGGCCTTCACCGCCGCGGCCCTGGCCATGCTGGTCGAGGAGGGCAGGCTGGCCTGGGACGACCCGGTCACCAAATACCTGCCGGCCTTCGAGATGAGCGACCCGATCGTCACCAGGCTGATGACCGTGCGCGACCTGCTGTGCCACCGCTCGGGCCTGACCCTGGGGGCCGGCGACCTGATGATCTGGCCCAACCCGACCCATACGCGGGCCGACATCGTGGCGGGCCTGAAGTACCTGCCGATCGGCGGCCAGTTCCGGGGCGGCTACGCCTATGACAACGTGCTGTACGTGGCGGCCGGCGAGGTGATCGCCGCCCTGACCGGCGCGCCGTGGGAGGTGTTCATCCAGAAGCGGATCCTGGACCCGCTGAAGATGACCGACAGCGTGCCCCTGCCCTCGCTGATCGGCGGCCGGCCGCGGGCCGAGCCGCACGCGCGGATGGGCCCGCCGGTGCGGGGCCTGGGGCCGCAGACCGTGCTACCGTTCGACGGCAGCTTCGACTCGGCCGGCGCGGCCGGCGGCCTCAACGCCAGCCCGCGCGACATCGGCAAGTGGATGCAGGTCCAGCTGGGCCTGGGGACCGCGCCGGGCGGGGTGAAGCTGTGGACCGAGGCCTCGGGCCGCGAGATGTGGAAGCCCCAGACCATCACCGCCTGGTCCGACGGCCCGACCGCCGACAATCCCGTGCGCGCCAGCCTGCAGGCCTATGCGCTGGGCTGGTTCGTCAACGACCATCGCGGCGAGAGGATCGTCTGGCACACCGGCGGCCTGGCCGGCTTCATCTCCTATACCGGCCTGCTGCCGGGCCGGAAGTCGGGGATCATGGTGATGACCAACGCCGAGGAGGCGCCGGTCTTCCGCGCCCTCCGCTATGGCGGTCCCGACCGGCTGCAGGGACGCAGCGACTTCGACTGGATCGCGTCGAGCAAGAAGGTCCAGGCCGAGGCGGACGCCAAGCTGGTCAGGGACGCGGCCGAGGCCATGACCCCCAAGGGCGGCGGCGTGCCCCCCACCCTGCCGCTGGCGGCCTATGCCGGGACCTATCGCGATCCCTGGTACGGCACGGTGACGGTGTCCGTCGCTGGCCCAGGCAAGGGCAAAGGGGGCAAGACGGCGCGGCTGAAGATCGCCTTCGACAAGACCCCGGCGCTGAAGGGCGCCCTGGAGACCTTCGACGGCGACACTTTCAAGACCCGCTTCGACGACCGCTCGCAGGAGGACGCCTTCGTGGTGTTCGCGGTCAAGGACGGCGCGGTGACCGGCGCCACGATGCGCGCGGTCTCGCCGCTGGCGGACTTTTCGTATGACTACCAGGATTTGAAGTTGGTGAAGATCTAACCCTCTCCCGGAGGGGAGAGGGAGGGGCCCACGCGAAGCGTGGGAGGGTGAGGGGTCACGCCCTCAGCCGGAGCGCCGCGCCGATGGCCTCGGCCACCCCACCGGGATCGGCCAGCACGACCTCGTTATCGAACCGCAAGACGCGATACCCGCAGCGTTGCAGGGCTTCGGTGCGAACCAGATCATGAAGCTCGCGGTCGTCATGCGTCGGGCCGTCGAGTTCGACCACCAGCTTGGCGTCCCAACAGGCGAAATCCGCGAAGTAGCGATCGATCGGGACCTGCCGGCGAAACTTGAAGCCGTCGAGACGTCGACCGCGCACGATCGCCCAGAGTTTGTCCTCGGCCAGGGTCTGGCCTCGGCGCAGGCGGCGGGCGTTGGGGATCGGGTTCATGGCGCGAGCTTGGATCAAACCATGAACATGGCAAGCGAAGTAACCGGGGTTTCGCTTTTGGCGCCTTCACCCCTCACCCTCCCACACCTACGGCGCGGGCCCCTCCCTCTCCCCTCCGGGAGAGGGCGTCTTCTTCGCCAGCCCGACAATTGCAGGTTGCACGGCGTCAGTCCCGAAAGAGCACACGCCATGCCGCCCAGCCGTCGCCGCCGCCTTCGCGCCTTCGCCAGGACCGAGACCGGCGGGGCGGCGGTCGAGAACGCGCTGGTCCTGACCCTGACGGCGGTGATGATCTACGTCGTCAAGACGACCACCGGCGTCGCGGCCCTGCTCAAGCCCCTCCAGCAGGCGGCGGCCAGCCTTCTGCGCGCCTTGGGCTAGGAGCCCGCCATCCCTGGGCGATGAACTGGATCTGCCGGTCCATCATCGCCGACAGCTCCGTCGCCGAGGCCTGGCGACAGGCGGCCAGGCGGTAGTTCCAGGCGTAGGCGGCCTTGAGCACGTCGATGACCAGTTGCGGGTCCAGGTCCGGGCGGACGTCGCCGCGAGCGACCCCCTCCTCCAGCACCTCGCGCAGCATCCGGGTCAGGCGCTCATTGCGGCCGTACGGCGTGACGCCCGGATCCGGACTGGGGCTGTAGGAGGCGGCGATGTGGGCCAGGAACAGCTTCACCCGCCGGGTCTCGAACTCGTAATGGATGGCGAAGATCGAGCACAGCCGATCCGCCGTCGAGCCGCGCAGGAACGGCACCACCCGGTCGAACTCGGCGTAGAGCTCGCCCAGGCGTTTGTCCATGACATGGCTGAGCACCTCCGCCTTGGAGGCGAAGGTGGTGAACACGCTGCCGACCGAGACCCCCGCCCGTTCGGCGATCGCCCGGATGGTGGTCTCTTCGTAGCCCGTCTCGTTGAACAGGTCGCGCGCCGCCTCGAGCACTTTTTCGCGCGTCGCCTGCTTCTGTTCGTCTCTTACCCCCACGCACCGTCCCCCCGGATGTCCGCGTCGCTTTTATTGTTCCGGGGACGGCCGCTCCGGCAAAGAGCGTCCGCCCCCGGCCGTGATCTTATGCGCGCGCGCCCGCCAGAATGACCTTCAGTTGATCCGAAAGTCGCGACAGCAGTGCCTCGACCGACCAGGCGTCGAAAATCGCCCGGCGATAGTTGGCGACATACACGTCCCAGATGATCTCGGCGAGCAGCTTAACGTCCGCGTCGGTTTTCAGTTCACCGCGCTCGACGCCGCGGGTCAGAACGCCGTTCAGCAGGGCGAAGATGTGCTTGAGGTGACCACGATTGCGGCGCTCGGCGGTTTCGGAGCGCGTCCACGACACCGCGATGCTGGCCTGCAGCAGCGGCAGTTGCTCGACGTGGAAGCCGTAGGCGACGGCGAACATGCCGATGACGCCCTCTTCGACCGTGGCGGCGTTGGCGCCGGCCTGCTTCATCTGGGCGTAGATGACCTCGTAGTCGGCGGTCAGGATCTCGTCGAACAGCTCGCTCTTGTCCGAGAAGCTGGCGAACACCGCGCCCGTCGACATGCCGGCGGCCTGGGCGATGTCGCGGATGGTCGCGCCTTCGTAGCCGCGCTCGGTGAACAGGCGGCGGGCGGCCGACAGGACGCGCTCGCGGGTGCGCTGCTTGGCCAGGGCCCGGCGCGTCAGCTTGACGGGCGCGTCGGTCGGCGACTCGATGTTCAGGGATACAAAGCTCATTCCACGGTCTCCAGGCGAGCAAGCGCGGCTTCGGCGCGCTTCTCGAATTCGATGCAATATTCGTCGACGACGCTGGTCAGCACGTCGGCGTAGCGGCGCGCCAGGGCGCGCCCGTCCTGTGCCGCGTCGCGCAGGTCGGTGATCAGTTGGCGGACTTCAGCCATGGCGTCTTCGCGCTCGGACGCGGAGAAGTCGGCGAGGGCGACGCGTGCGCTCCGGGCCATTCTGGTTTCTCCTGCCTCCCCGCTGAAAAAGAGCGCTGACATGACCTGCGGTGAGGAGGTGATCATGTTCAACGAACGCGCACTTGAATTTGAAGGTGGCGCGTTTATCCCGTGCCGCAAGGGCGCGCAACCTAAAACCCCGACAAAAACCAACGAACGGCTACGTTTGTCGGGTGTATGGTATCGTTAGCAGTCAGTCACTGCGACAAATGCGCTCAACGAACAGGGTCGATGAATCGCGATATGGAACCCGACCGTCAGCCTGGATCGGGTTGGTAGCGGAATTGAGGCGGGCGGTCTGGCCAAGCCTGGGGCGAGCGCCTACGCTTGGCGGCCATGAGCCACCTGTTCGATTTTCTTGTCCCGATCGCGCTGGGCGCGGTCCTGATCACGCTTTGCCTCGGCATCTACGCCCTGTTCCGGGGCGGCGATTTCGGGCGCTCCTATTCCAACAAGCTGATGCGCCTGCGCGTGGCGCTGCAGTTCCTGGCCGTGCTGGTGCTGGTCGCCGCCTTCTGGTGGCGCAGCCACTGAACGCTTCGGAACCCCTTCTGAAACGCGACGACCGTTCGGCTTGCGAGTGGAACGGCCGTCGCGCCTAAGCTGCTGAACGCATAAGCTACTGAACGCCTAAGTCTCGGAGCGGCTAGGGGGAAGGCGCCCCGGTAAGGCGAGTAGAGCAGGGCGAAACACCAATAGCGACAGGACAACTTGTCCTGGGACAAGTTGTCATCCGACACCCTGGGGAGACCTGACCGATGGTGACGCTGAACCGCATCTACACCCGCACCGGCGACAAGGGCCTGACGCGGCTCTCGACCGGCCAGCCGGTCAGCAAGGCCTCGTCGCGGGTCGAGGCCTATGGCGGGGTCGACGAGACCAACGCCTTCATCGGCGTCGCCCGCCAGCACACGAAGGACGACGCCGAGCTCGACGCCCTGCTCGAGCGCATCCAGAACGACCTGTTCGACCTGGGCGCCGACCTGGCCACCCCCGAGCAGAACGAAAAACCCGACTGGGAGCCGCTGCGGGTGGTCGACAGCCAGGTCGAGCGGCTGGAGCGCGAGATCGACGCGATCAACGCGCGGCTCTCGCCCCTGACCTCGTTCGTCCTGCCGGCCGGCTCGCCCGCCGCCGCCGCGCTGCACGTGGCCCGCACGGTCTGCCGGCGGGCCGAGCGCCGGGTGGTGGACCTGATGGCCGTCGAGGACGAGATCGTCGGCGAACCGGCCCTGCGCTACCTCAACCGCCTGTCGGACCTGCTGTTCGTCGCCGCCCGCCGGGCCAACGCCGACGGCGCGGCCGACGTGCTGTGGCGGCCGGGGGCGACGCGGTGACGGATCGGTGACAGGCGCATGCGCCTGTCCCCATCGGCGAGCGCGACCTACTTCTTCGCCGAACGCTCGGCGCGGGGGCCTTCCATCTTGTTCAGATCGGTGTTGATCGGCGGCACGTTCAGCGGCCGACGGGTCAGGGTCTCGATCGAATAGACCGTGCCGCACTTCATCCACTTCTCCGCCCACAGGAAGCCGGCGCCGCGCGCCAGGCAGCGCTGCTTGGGCCACACATAGAAGTAGTGGTAGCAGAAGACGCTGAGGGTCGCGCCGATGAACACGGCGAAGAAGATCTTCTGCAGGCGGGAGATGTTGCTCTTCATGCGCCGCCTCATACTGGCCCGCCGCGCGGCTGGCCAGAGGCTTGTGCGTCAGAGCCGCGGCGGTCAGTCGGACTCCTCCTTGGTCCGCTTGCGATAGGCCGTCGCCTCGCTCATCAGTGCGAAGCCGTACTCCCGCTTGGAGAAGCCGTCGTGGAACGAGGTGCTGAACCGGCCGACCTCGATGAGCAGGCCCGCCTTGGGGTCGTAGAAATAGGCAGGCTCGAGATCGGCGGTGCAAAGGCCCGCGTAGCAGATCTCCGGCGCCCAGGTTGTAGAACCGTCCCTTCGATAGCTGGGCTTCGTTGGCGGCGACGCCCCTGCGATCAGGGACGACCTGTAGAGCGACATCGAATACAGGCGATCCACGGTTTCGGGTCTCACCTCCCCTCGCGCGAAGCGGCCGTCGAAGGTCACCTTCATGCTGCCGAGATAGGTCCTGCAGGCCGTTTGCAGCGCCGGCGTGCACTCTTCCCAGACCAGGCACTTGTTCGGAACGGTCAGGATTTGGGGTTCATCGCCGCAGTCCACGCCGGCAGGCCCGCCCGAAAGCCTGTAGGCCTTGGCCGCCACGCCGCTGAACAGGCCGGGCTCCAGGGCGCTGACGACGTTGACCGGCGGCGTCTCCGCCGCCAGGGCGGTTAGTCCCGGAAAGCCCCTTTTCAAGCTGTCGGACCGCTTCTGTCGCCTGATGGCGAACGAGGCGTTCTGGATGCGGCCGTAGGCAGGGTCGAACAACTTGTCGGTGACCAGCACATCGACCTTGGTCGGCGCCGTTGCACTGTCGAAGACATAGGTGTCGCCGAAGAACATGTTGTCAGGCCCCCGCACCGGCGGCGGGCTAAGCGGCCCTTTCAGCCCCCGTTTCGGCCGGTCCGCCCATCGGCAGGGACGAAGGTCCCCGACGATCATGATCGACCCGTCAGCGCCTCGGCGCCAGAACGGGCTGCCCTCCTGCGCAAGCTCGATGGTCGGAATCAGGGAGTCGCTGGCGTCCAGGATCTTGCAGCGGTAGCGCTGCGTCTGGCGTTCCAGCGGACCGCCCGGCGTGGCGAGATCCAAGGTGACGTAGGTCGAGTAGCTTTCGGGCGCCACCCAGGTGCGCAGGGTTCGCGGGCCGCACGCGGTCACGCCGGCCGCGACCAAAAGCACGACCAACGCCATGCGGGCCAAGCCCCTTGGCGACAAGAAACGAAACATAGTGGAAGCCCCGATATTCTCGGCGACTCTAGTGGAATCAATCGCCGAAGGACAACTTTCAGGCGTTTACGACGCGCAACTTAAGTGTGCAGCGCAGCAGACGCAGGGTCGGAAGTATCCTACGTTCGTTTGAACGCTCCTGCGATAACGCATTACGCTTACGTCAGGGGAAACTTGCAAACCTGCGTGGACGCGCTAATGCCGTCGGCGCAGGCAGGAAAAACTAGCCAGGAGGCGGCGTAGACCGATGAAGGTTCTGGTCCCGGTCAAACGGGTTATCGATTACAATGTGAAGGTCCGGGTGAAGCCCGATCAGACCGGCGTCGACCTGG
>Ga0209758_1001650_pt1 | contig 25317 bp, 20 predicted proteins | sample AraplaMF_Col_mMF_FD_184258 | JGI IMG/M metagenome (GOLD analysis project Ga0209758, IMG submission 184258) | Arabidopsis root microbial communities from the University of North Carolina, USA - plate scrape MF_Col_mMF (SPAdes) (version 2) | ecosystem: Host-associated > Plants > Roots > Endosphere...
GCCGGAGAACGCGCCACCGCCGTGCGGGGCCGCGCCACCGTAGGTATCGACGATGATCTTGCGGCCGGTCAGCCCAGTGTCACCGTCAGGACCGCCGATGAAGAACTTCCCGGTGGGGTTGATGTGCCAGATCGTCTTCGGCGTGATCCAGTCCTTCGGCAGCGCCTCGCGCACATAGGGCTCGACGATGTCGCGGATCTGCTTGGACGAGATGTCCTCGATCAAATGCTGGTGCGACACCACGATCTCGCGCACACCAACCGGCTTGCCGTTCTCGTACTGCACGGTGACCTGGCTCTTGGAGTCGGGGCCCAGCACCTTCTCCTTGCCGGAGTGACGGGCTTCGGAAATGAGACGAAGGATCTTGTGGGCGTAGAAGATCGGCGCCGGCATCAGGTCGGGCGTCTCGTTGGTGGCGTAGCCGAACATGATGCCCTGGTCGCCCGCACCCTCTTCCTTGACTTCGCCCGGCTGCAGCGCATCGACGCCCTGCGCGATGTCGGCCGACTGCGGATGCAGGAGGATCTCGATATCGGCCTTCTGCCAGTGGAAGCCGTCCTGCTCGTAGCCAATGTCCTTGATGGCGTCGCGCACGACGCTTTCGATCTGCTCGTTGGTCACCGATTTCGGACCGCGGGTCTCGCCTGCGATCACCACCTTGTTGGTGGTTGCGAGCGTTTCGCAGGCGGCGCGGATCTGCCACGGGTCGATGCCGGCTTTCGGCCCTTCGCGGTAGAACAGGTCGACGATTTCGTCGGAGATCCGGTCGCAGACCTTGTCCGGATGGCCTTCGGACACGGACTCGCTGGTGAAGAGATAGGACGCGCGCATCAAGAAACCCCTTGTTCCACCGCTGCCGGCGGACGTTTGCGATGTTTACTGTTGGATTATGTCAATCACGCCGGCGCGAGATGACGTAGGATTCGTCGAGAAACCAAAGCCCGTTGTACTTTCGCAGCACATCCCTGGCGGCATCCAGAGTGCGGCCGTTTTGAGTCATATCTGTCAACCGGTCGTCCTCAATCTGAGCGACATACACCGCCGCATTCCACGCTGCAAAGGCCGTCGAGGTGCCGATCGTACCTGTCACCTCGTTGGGCAGCGCTTCCATATCATACCTGAAGATCGAACGGTTATCCGCGTAAGCATTAAAATTTAGGTCGCGGCCCAACGATCCGAGCTCGTACTTAACGGCGCGCAATAGCTCATGACGGCTCACCGAGAAAGGATTTTCTCCGGGCCAGATGGCCTGGATCATTTCCATGCCGGGATCGTGACCATGGGAGTGGATACCGATCAGGCGGCCGCCCGGCCGCAAGGCCCGTGCCAGGGGTGCAATGATCCGCTTGGCCCGGAAGTTGACCGAGGACAAGGCCCGGTATGGCTGGGATGCAATGACGAGGTCGAAATTCGCCTCGGTCTGACCCGGCCGCGGAATGGTCGAATCAAGCAGGAATCGGTGGTCCTCGCGATAAAGCACGAGAACGACCGGCCGCTCATACAGCGGCATGGCCGTGCGTGGGCTGATCGCGGCACGCCAGTTCTGCTCCAGAAACGGCCGCAGCTCGGCAATCTGCTGCTCGAACTCGCCCGACGAGGCGCCCCGCAGCGGGACCTCGTGCCACACCGTGGCGGCGGCGGCAGCCGGCGACGCCGGCGTCAGCCAGGGTGCCTCCGAGTAGAACATGTTGGTGAAGACGAAAACCGATGCCGGATGCTCGAAAATGCGATCGGGCACCTTCTCCAGCGACAGGCGCAGATCTTCGAGGCTGAGCTCCTTGCCCGCGACGTAGAACGGCATGTGTGGATAGCGCTGGTGCGTGGCGCGGAGCACCCGCGCCAGCACCGTACCGTCGCCGACCCCGGCGTCGAAAATGCGCAAAGCCGGCGGGCGTGGATGGATGGTGGCAAGCTCCAGCGCAACCCGGTCGGCGATCACCCGCTTCTCGCTGCAGGTGTGGACGAACAGCAGATATTTCTGCCGGTTCTCGAAGAAGCGGAAATTACCGCGTGGATCGCGCTTTTCCGGGGGCACCTGGAGCCCACGCGGAGGTGGCAGGCCGCCGGTCGTCGAGGCGGCGATATAGGCCTGGATCCGCTCCAGCGTGTCGATAGTGATCCGTTTGCCCTCGCGCAGGCGGTGCACGAGCTTCCCATCGTTCACCGCACGCCGGCCGAACGTCGATTCCGCCATGTCCGCCTTGCGGCAGAACTCTGTGATTTGGCTCAGGATTTCGTCGTTCTTCATGGGTGGGATGTTGGTGGGCAGAAAAATTGGGACTTCCCTTCTAGCAAATTCTGCCCACTGGGGGAATACCACTGGCCGCTTTGCCCCACGTCGGTGAACCCCAAGGTGCCGCCCGGCAACAAACAAGCACTTCTCCTCAAGGAATCATGACCATGAGCCGCCCGCTCGTCGCGCTCGCCCTGCTCGCCGCAACCCTATGGTCGGCACCCGCGTCGGCCCAGTCACGCAGCCAGCTTGGTCCGCTTTGCACGACTGAGACGACGCCGGCGGACCAGATGGTGGACGCTTGCAGCAAGATCATCGCGCTCAAGGTCTTCAAGGGCGAGCAGCTCGCGACGGTCTATTTCTGGCGCGCAGTGGGCTGGAACAAGAAGGGCGACTATGCCCGAGTGATCGCCGATACCACTGAGGCGATTCGGCTCCAGCCGAGCCAGGCGGTCTACAATTTGCGGGGCTCTGCCTATTACGACAAGGGCGACTACGACATCGCCATCGCCGATTTCGACGATGCGCTGAAGCTCGGCGCGCCCAGCGGCATCATCTTCCACAACCGCGGCAATGCCTGGCGCGGCAAGCGCGACTACGCCAAGGCCATCGATGACTATGACAAGTCCATCAAGGCCGATCCGAAATCGGCCTTCTCGTTCCAGAACCGCGGCATCGCCAAGGAGGCGCTTGGCGATCTCGACGGCGCGCTCGCGGACATCAATCAGGCGATCCGGCTCGATCCGACACTGCCACAGCCGCTGATCAACCGCACTGCGATCTGGCGCGCGAAGAACGATCTCGACCGCGCCATTGCCGACGGCAGCGAGGCGATCCGGCTCGCCAAGGACAAGCCGCCGGTCAACATCATGACGCCGCCGAACAGCGTGCTGATCTCCGCCTATACGCATCGCGCGCTGGCATATGAGGCCAAGGGCGACTATGCACGCGCAAAGGACGACTACAACGCCACGCTGGCGATCGTGGCGTCCGACGCGGGCAGCAAGGCCAATCAGGCCACCGCAAAGGTGCGGCTGTCATTGGTGAGCGATGCAGCCGCGCCGATCCCGCTCGATGCGCCCTCGCAGGTGACTCCCGTGCCGCAGCAGACGGGTGCTGCATCGTCGCCCTCGCCTGCACCCGCCATTCGCGGCACCCGCATGGCGCTGGTGATCGGCAACGGCGCCTACGCGCATGTGAAGGCACTCCCCAATCCGCCCAACGACGCACGCGCCGTGGCAAAAAGCCTGCGGGACATTGGCTTCATTGTGTCGGAGGGCGTCGATCTCGACCGCGCCGCGATGCAGAAGATGACGCGCGATTTTCTGCGCGAGGCGGCACGGGCACAGCTGGCATTGGTCTATTACGCCGGCCACGGCGTGCAGATCGACGGGCGCAACTATCTCATTCCTGTCGACGTCGAGCTCAAGGCAGGCGGCAGCATGACGGAAGCGATGATCGAAATGGATACGATCATGGCCGGTCTCGACGATCAGGTCCGCACCAACATTCTGATCTTCGATGCCTGCCGCAACAATCCAATGGCGCAGCAGGTCGCAAGCGCCGGCAGCAGCCGCGGCATCGAGGGCACATCTGGCCTCGCTGCGCCGTCAAGCCTCGGATCCGGTGCAACGTTGGGAGCCGGCACGCTGATCGCATTCGCGACCGCGCCGGGCCAGGTCGCGCTCGACGGCGAAGGCGCCAACTCGCCATTCTCCGCCGCGCTGTCCCGCCACCTCGGCACGCCTGGGCTGGAGGTGCAACAGATGCTGACACGCGTGCGGGCGGAGGTGGTCTCGGCCACGAAGAACAAGCAGGTGCCGTGGTCGAACTCATCGCTACTGGGCGAAGTTTATCTGGCGGAGAAGTAAGGGTGGCGATTGTGCCACCACGTCAGGATCGAGAGGCCATCCGCCGCACACTCGTTGTCATCGCCCAGCTTTGACCGGGCCCGAACGCTTCCCTAGCAATTGGTGGCAATCAGGAACTTTCACAAAAGGCATCGGTTCTCACCGTGAACAAGAGTCTTTTGTCCATGCGCAATATCCGCTGGATTGCCATTATTCCGTTCCTCGCGCTGATTATCGGCCCGTTCTTCGTCAATCGGGTGGATCCACTGATCCTCGGCCTGCCGTTCCTGCTGGCCTGGATCGTGGTGTGGATCCTGATCACGTCACTCATCATGGCCGTGATCTACGCGGCCGATCCCGCCAACCGGGGGAATGAGTCGTGAACGGCGCGCTGCCCTTCATTGCCGCCGCCGCGCTGCTGGCGCTTGCGCTGGGCTTTCTCGCCCGTCGCGGCAAGGACATGAGCCTGGAACAGTGGACCGTGGGCGGGCGCGGCTTCGGCGCGATCTTCGTGTTCCTGCTGCTCGCCGGAGAAATCTACACGACCTTCACCTTCCTCGGGGGCAGCGGCTACGCCTACGGCAAGGGTGCCCCAGCTTATTACATTCTCTCCTATGGCACGCTGGCCTACGTGCTGTCCTATTTCATGCTGCCGCCGATCTGGCGCTATGCCAAGGAGCACCGGCTCTACTCCCAATCGGACTTCTTCGTACGCAAATACGATAGTCCGACACTGGGTGTCATCGTCGCGATCGTCGATATCGCGGCGTTGATCCCCTACCTCGTCCTTCAGTTCAAGGGGCTCGGTATTATCGTCGAGGTCGCCGGCTATGGGGCGATCTCGTCCACCGTCGCGATCTGGACCGGCGCAATTGTCGTGGCCGCCTATGTGATGGTCTCAGGCGTACACGGCTCGGCCTGGACCGCGGTCGCCAAGGATCTCTTGATCCTCATCGTCGTCATCTTCCTGGGGATGTACTTACCCCATCACTATTACGGCGGGCTCGCGTCGATGTTCTCGGCGATCGAACAGGCGAAGCCAGGATTCACCGTGCTGCCGCCGCACGGCGAAAGCCTGTGGTGGTTTTCCTCGACCGTGCTGCTCACGGCGCTCGGATTTTACATGTGGCCGCATAGCTTCGGCTCGATCTATACGGCCAGAAGCGCCAGGGTCATACGCAAGAACGCGATCGTGCTGCCGCTCTATCAGCTTATCCTGCTGTTCGTGTTTTTCGTCGGCTTCGCAGCGATCCTTCAGGTTCCCGGGCTCAGTGGCCCGAACATCGATTTGGCTCTGTTCAAGCTCTCCGTGAAGACATTCGACCCCTGGTTTGTCGGTGTGATCGGCGCGACCGGTGTGCTCACTGCGCTGGTGCCTGGATCGATGATCCTGATGACTGCAGCGACCTTGATCGCCAACAATCTTTACCGCGCCCTTGATCCGTCGGCTGACGATCGAAGAGTGTCTCTGATGGCACGGCTCCTGGTGCCGGTGGTGGCGCTGGTTGCCGTGCTCTTCACGTTGAAGGGCGGGGAGACCATCGTGGCGTTGCTGCTGATGGGCTACAGCCTGGTCACTCAGCTCTTTCCATCCTTGGTGCTCAGCCTGGCACAACGCAACATCGCGACACGCGAAGGCGCCGTGGCGGGCATTGTCGCCGGCGTAGCCACGGTTGCCGTCGTCAGCCTGACTGGCGCGAACTTTCACAAGCTGCCATGGCTGCCGCCGGAGATTCAGGATCTCAACATCGGCATTGTCGCGCTGATCTTGAATTTCATCGTGCTGATCGTGGTGAGCGCCGTGACCCGGCAGGCGGCGGAGCCTGCGCGGGTTGCCGCAGAATAACACGACGCGGTGATCTACCCTTCGTTCTCATCACGCCGCCGGGATGCCCGCCTTCGCGGAGCATCCCGGCCACATGGCAACTTAATTACCCCACACTTCCTTCGCGATCTCCACGGCGAGGCTGAGCTTGGCCCATTGCTCTTCCTCGGAGAGGACGTTGCCCTCTTCCGTCGAAGCAAAGCCGCATTGCGGCGATAGCGCGAGCTGCTCCAGCGGCGCGAACTTGGAGGCTTCCTCGATACGGCGCTTGATGTCGTCCTTCTTCTCGAGCTCGCCGAATTTCGAGGTAATGACGCCGACCACGACGACCTTATTACCCTTGGGCAAGAAGCGGAGCGGCTCGAAGCCGCCGGCGCGATCGCTGTCGTACTCCAGGAAGTAGCCGTCGTAATTGGTGCCGGCGAGCATGGTCTCGGCCACGGGCTCATAGCCGCCCGAGGAAATCCAGGTGGAGCGGAAGTTGCCGCGGCAGACATGCGTCGTCACCACCATGTCGGCGGGCTTCTCGGCCAGCGCGTAATTGATGATGCGGGCGTAGATCTGCTGGAGACCATCCGGATTGTCGCCGCGCTCACGCGCCTTCTGCAATTCGTCCTGCGAGCAGAGATAGGCCCAGACGGTATCGTCGAACTGGAGATAACGGCAGCCGGCATCGTAGAACGCCTTCACCGCCTTGCGATAGGTCTTGCCGAGGTCCTCGTAGAAGGCGTCGAGATCGGGGTAGACGTCCTTGGAGATCGACTTGCGGCCGCCGCGGAAGTGCAGCACCGCCGGCGAAGGGATCGTCATCTTGGCGGTGACGTGCGCCTGGTCGGCATACTTCTTCAAGAAGCGGAAGTGGTCCAGCATCGGGTGCTTGTCTGGGAAGTCGAGCTTGTCGATCACCCGCACTGCGTCATGGCGGGTCTGCACGCCCGCGAACTGGATGCCGGTATCGGGATGAAACAGCTCGCAGCCGGTGAGCTTGGCCAGGAAGTCGAAGTGCCACCAGGATCGGCGGAATTCGCCATCGGTCGCCAGTTTCAGGCCGATCGAAGCCTGCTTGTGCACGACCTTCTCGATCTCCATGTCCTCGATCTTGCGCAGATCGTCGGCCGAGATCTCGCCCTTCTCGAGCTTTGCGCGGGCTTCCTTGATCTTGGCGGGGCGCAGGAGGCTGCCGACTTCGTCGGCGCGGAAGGGGGCTCTGGTTCGCTGCATTCTTAACTCCCGTGTAGTTTCTATAGCGTTGTCGAGCGAGGTGGGTACCGGCTCGCGTGGAAGAAAACGCGTCAGACGAGTTAGTGGGCCGCCGCCCCTGCGACTCCGAGATGACGCTCCAGGACCGATGGGTCGGCCTTCAGCGCTGCGCTCGGGGCATCATGGACGATCGTTCCGCGCTCCAATATCACAACGCGGTCGGCGAGCCCCAGAATCTTTTGGGCATTCTGCTCGACGATGATCGAGCAGATGCCGCCGGCCCGGGTGATGGTACCGATCGCCTTCAGCAGCTCCTCGACGATGATGGGGGCGAGGCCCTCGGTCGGCTCGTCCAGCAGCAGGACCTTCGGGTTGAGGGTCAGCGCGCGACCGATCGCGAGCATCTGCTGCTCGCCGCCGGAGAGCTGATTGCCGAAGTTGCTCCGCCGCTCCTTGAGCCGCGGGAACATCTCATAGACCATCTCGACCGTCCAGGGACCGGGTTGCGCCACCGCGGTCATGTTCTCCTCGACCGTCAGCGAGCGGAAGATGTTGCGCTCCTGCGGCACCCAGCCGATTCCAGCGCGCGCCCGCTGGTCGGGTCGCATGGTCGTGACGTCGGTGCCGGCAAGCCCGACAGTCCCGGAGAAGCGGCGGGTGACGCCGACGATCGAGTTGATCAAGGTGGTCTTGCCGGTGCCGTTGCGCCCGAGCAGCGCCAGCACCTGCCCCTCGGCAAGGTGCAGGGACATGTTGGGAAGCACCACGGCCTCGCCATAGCCGGCGCGAAGAGACTCGATTGCGAGCAGGTCAGACATTGACCGCCTCCTCACCGAGATAGACTGCCTTCACTTGCGGATCGCGTGCAACCTGGTCGGGCGGCCCTTCGGTCAGCAGCGCGCCGGAGACCAGCACTGAGATGCGGTCGGCAAAGGAGAACACGAGGTCCATGTCGTGCTCGATCAGCAACACGGTGACGTCGCGCGGCAGCGCGCCGACCACCGCGAGAATGTCGTGGCGCTCGCTCTCGGGCACGCCAGCAGCGGGCTCGTCGAGCAAAAGGACGCGCGGTTTGGCCGCGATCGCAACTGCGATCTCGAGCAGACGCTGCTTGCCGTAAGGCAGCGTCCCGGTCTGGTCGTTCATGACATCGAGCAGGTGGAAGCGCGTTAGGAGATCGGCGATCTCGCCATTGACGTCGCTCCGCGTGCCCATTCGCCGCCACCAGTCGCCGCCATGGCCGAGCCGCTCGGAGACGGCAAGACCGACGGTTTCGAGCGGCGTCAGGTCCGGATAGAGCTGGTTGATCTGGAAGGTCCGAGACAGCCCCCGCAGCACGCGCTTGTGCACGGGCAGATCGGTGATGTCGTGGCCTTCGAGCAGGATGCGTCCGGAGTTCGGCTTCAGCACGCCGGTCAGCTGGTTGATGACGGTGGTCTTGCCCGCGCCGTTCGGTCCGATCAGCGCATGGCGGGCGCCCTGCTCGATCTTGAGGGAGAGATCGCGGGTGACGCGCAGGCCGCCGAACTGCTTTTCGAGGTTCTGGGTTTCGAGCGCGATGGTCATGCGTCGCTCTCCGGCACGGCGACGACGGCCTTGCGGCCCCCAACCTGCCTGATGATCAGGTTCGGCACATACAACACCCACCGATGCAGGCGCTGACGGCCGACCAGCACGATCACGACCAGCACAAGGCCGATCCAGAATTGCCAATATTGCGGGGTGATGGTGGAGAAGACTTCCTGGAGCATGCGGAAAATCACGGCGCCGATCAGCCCGCCATAGAGATAGCCGGTGCCGCCGATGACGAGCACCAGCATCAGATCTGCCGAGCGGTCGAAGGCGAACACATCGAGTGAGGCGATCGCGGTGGTCTGGGTAAACAGCGCGCCCGCAATGCCGCCGTAGAACGCGGCGAGCGTGTAGATCGCGATCAGGCGGCGATTGACGGGGATGCCAATCGCAGCCGCCCGCAGCGGATTGTTCTTGATCGCCCGCAGCGACAGGCCGAACGGCGAATGCACGATGCGGCGGGCGAGCAGGAACAGCACGAACAGCACGGCCAGCGAATAGAAGAAACCAGCCTTGCCGAACATGTCGAACGGGATCGCGCCGAGAATCGGCTGCATCTCGATGCCTTGCAGGCCGTCGGTTCCTCCGGTGATGTTCGAGAAGCGCTCGGCGAGCGCCTCCAGCAGCAGCGCGATGCCGAGTGTGACCATCAACCGGGTCAGGTCGACGCCCCGAATAACGAGGAAACTGGTGGCAAAGCCCAGCACCATCGCTGCAAGGCCCGCGGCGATGAGCGCCAGCACCGGCTCGTTGATGATGCCGTGCAGAGCCAGCAGGCCCGCGGCATAGGCACCGACACCGAAGAAGGCGGCATGGCCGAGCGAGACGATGCCGGCATAACCGAGGATGAGATCGAGCGACATCGCAAACAGCGCCAGCCGCAGGATGTCGGTCATGATCAGATAGCGCGTGGGAAACAGAAAGCCGCAAGCAAGCACGACGAGCCAGAAGGCGGCCTCGGCATAGCGCCAGCGCGCCTGCCGCTGAGCGTGAAACCCTACGTCGGACGAAGCGCTCATCGGCAAACTCAACGCGCGGCCGTGCGGCCGAACAGGCCGTTCGGGCGCCAGATCAGGATCACGATCATCATGGTGTAGATCACGAAGGGGCCCATCTTCGGCACGTAATATTTGCCGGCAACGTCGCCGATGCCGAGCAGGAGCGAGGCCAGAAACGGGCCGGTGATCGAGGACGAGCCGCCGACGGTGACGACGATCAGGAAGTAGATCATGAACTTCAGCGGGAAATACGGATCGAGGCCGAGGATCTCGGCGCTTAGTGCACCGCCGAGGCCGGCGAGACCGCAGCCAAAGGCAAAGGTGAAGGCGAATACCTGCGGCACGTTGATGCCGAGGCCGCTCGCGGCACGGGGATCATCGACCGCAGCGCGCAGGCGGCTGCCGAAGCGAGTCTTGGCCAGCACCATCTGCAGGCCGATGGTGAGCAGGCCGCAGATCACGATGATCATCAACCGGTAGCGGCCAATGCCGACGCCGAGCAGGTCGAACTGCCCCTGCAGCGCGGCGGGCAGGTTGATGAACACGCGCGACGAGCCCTGAATGTAGTCCACGGCCGCGACCGACATGAAGGCCAAGCCGATCGTGAACAGCACCTGGTCGAGATGGCTGCGCGCATAGAGATGCCGGTAGAGCGTGCGCTCGAGCACGATACCGATCACCGCGGAGGAGACGAAGGCGAGCGGCAGGGCCGCGAAGAACGGCCAGCCGTGCTGATTCACCAGCAGCATGCAGACATAGCCACCAGCCATGGCGAAGGCGCCGTGGGCGAGATTGACGAAGTTCATCAGGCCGAGCGTGACCGCAAGCCCGCAAGCCAGCACGAACAGCAGCATGCCGTAAGCCACGCCATCGAACAGGTTGGTGAGGATTGAGGTCATCGTCCCGGTCTAGATTGGGTGTCATGGCCGGGCTTGTCCCGGCCATCCACGTTCTTGTCTGGCCTTGCGTGGATGCCCGGGACAAGCCCGGGCATGACGCTGGAGCGGCCGGCGAGATCCAGGATACGCGCTAAGCGCGTTCCGGGATGACGCGCTTTCGCGCGTCACTTCTTGGTCTTGCCGAGATCCTTGACGGCTTCAAAGGTCTGGAACTCGACGTTGTAGAGCTCGCCGTCGACCTTCTCCACCTTGCGGATATAGACGTTCTGGATGATGTCGCGCGTCTCCGGATCGATCGAGATCGGACCGCGCGGGCTCTCCCACTTCTGCCCCTTCATGGCTTCGACCAGCTTGGTGCCGTCGGTATCGCCATTGGTCTTCTTGAGCGCCTCGTAGATCAGGTGGATGCCGTCATAGCCGCTCACCGCCATGAAGCCCGGACGATTGCCGAAGGCCTTCTTGTAGGCGGCGACGAAGTCCTTGTTCATCTGCGAGGGATGCGCCGCCGAATAGATGTGCGCGGTCACGGTCCCAAGCACGGCGTCGCCCATGTTGTTGAGGAGGTCGTCGTCGGTGACGTCGCCCGGTCCGATCACTTTGATGCCGGCCTTGTCGAGGCCGCGCTCGGCATACTGCTTCATGAAGTTGCCGCCCTGGCCCGCCGGCACGAACACGAAGATCGCGTCGGGCTTGGCATCTTTCATGCGCTGCAGGAACGGCGCGAAGTCTGGGTTGGCAAGCGGCGTCTTGACCTCTTCGACCACCTGGCCGCCACCGGCGGTGAAGTGCTCCTTGAAGAAGTTGAGCGCGTCGTTGCCCGGCGCGTAATCCGAGGTCAGCGTCGCCACTTTCTTGATGCCGTTCTTCACGGCCCAGTCGCCGATGATGGTCGAGGACTGCGCAAGCGTGAAGCTGGTGCGCACGATGTAAGGCGAGCGCTCGGTGATGATGGAGGTGCCGGCTGCCATGACGACTTCCGGAATCTTCGCCTGCGTCGCCAGCGGCGCGGCCGCGAGCGCTGCCGGTGTCACGCCGAAGCCGCCGATGAAATTGACCTTCTCGTTGACGATCAGTTCCTGCGCCGCGGTCTTGGTCTTGTCCGGGATCGCCGCGTCGTCCTTGACGATGATCTCGATCTTCTTGCCGGCGACGGTGTCGCCATTCTGCTGCATGTAGAGCTTGATCGCGTTCTCGATCTGCTTGCCGGTCGAGGCCTGGCCGCCGGTCATCGGAAGGATCAGACCGACCTTGACGGTGTCCTCCGCGTTTGCCGGGGCGAGGCCCGCAACGCTTACGACGACAGCCGCGGCTGCGGTGCGTGAAAAGATTCTGCGATCGAACATCAGATGTCCCTCCCCATCATTCCTGACAAATTGTGCGCCGGACCGAGTCCCCGGTCCTTGCCGCGCTCTGAACCTACGGACAAGCCATGCCGCGCGGCCACATGGCGTCCTCTGCAACCCCGTTGTCAATCGGACGTTGGGCGACCATTCGGTGCAAGCCGCGCGATCGACCCACCGCGAAGGCGAGATTTGTACGATTGTACAAATAAAAAGTCCGTGTCAACAAGGAAAGCCGTTCGCCGGACGGGACGGCCTGTCGCCAGTTCATGCAGCACCCTAGGAGCGTCCGACGGCGGCGTGGCTGGAGAAAACCGCCTCTCCTTTGCAGAATTCGAACATGCGCCGGAGGCGACGTTGAATTGATCCGCCCGGCATCTTCATCTGCATACGCGATGTATACTTTATTGGCTGAAGGAAGCCAACTCACGGCAGATTAGCTTATTATATTACCTTTTATGTATACACACGAAACCGCCGTCGAATAGGCCAATTTTACCGATTGAGGACTAGAGTGACGCCGCTGCGTCCATCGGGCGCCCCACCATTCGCGCTCCGGTCCAGTTCGACCCAGAAGATATGCTCATGCGATTCCGTTCGCCTATGATCGCTGCCGTCGTTGCCTTGCTGGCTTGCAGCCTTGCTGGCTGTGGCACCGTCAACGAGAAGCTTGCGGCTGGCATGGGCGACTATGTTCCGCAATGGGCCGGCGGCCTGCCGGCGGACGCGCCGCCCCGGCCGGGCACGCCGCAATACGACGCCTACATGAAAGAGCGCGAGCGCAAGCGGCTGATGCCGGCGGCCGATCGGGAGAAAGAAGAGCAGGCGCAGAAGGGCGCCACGGGCTCCGCGTCGGGCAACGCGGTGCATTGAAGCGGGCGAATTGGCGAATAGGGAGTGGCGAATGAGGCCCCCTCTTCTATTCGCTACTCGCCACTCACTATTCGCTAATCCACAAACACCACAGTCTTGCGGCCGTTGAGGATGACGCGGTCGTCGAGGTGATAGCGGATCGCACGCGCCAACACGCGTCGCTCGATATCGCGGCCCTTGCGGACGAGGTCCTCCGGCGTATCGCGATGGCTGATGCGTTCGACGTCCTGGTCGATGATCGGGCCTTCGTCGAGATCGCGCGTGACGTAATGGGCGGTGGCGCCGATCAGCTTCACGCCGCGCTCATGGGCCTGGTGATAAGGCTTTGCGCCCTTGAAACCCGGCAGGAACGAGTGATGGATGTTGATGCAGCGCCCCGACAGTTTTGCCGACAGGTCATCCGACAGGATCTGCATGTAGCGGGCGAGCACAACGAGATCGGTGCCGGTCTTGGCGACGAGTTCGAGGATCTGCGCCTCCTGCTCCTTCTTGGTCTCCTTGGTGACAGGCAGATAGTGGAACGGGATCCCGCCGAAATCGAGCCCGGCATAGACCTCGCGCGGATGGTTGGAGACGATCGCGGCCAGCGTCATCGGCAATTCGCCGGTCCGCCACCGGTAGAGGATGTCGACCAAGCAGTGGTCGGACTTCGACACCAGCAGCATCACCTTGCGATGCGCAGCGCGGTCGCGCATCTGCCAGTCCATGCCGAAGCGATCGGCGATCGCGGCGAAGCCGGTCTGGAGCGCAGACAGTTCCACAGCGAGATCGGCCGCAGTGAACACCACGCGCATGAAGAATTTCTTGGTCTCGACATCGTCGAACTGCTGGGCGTCGAGAATGTTCTGTCCGGAGTTCGCCAGGAAGGTCGACACCGCCGAAACGATGCCGGGACGATCAGGACAGGACAGGGTCAGAACGTATTGATGATCGGGCATGACTCTTGACGAAGGTTTGTGCAGCGGTGCGCGGGACGAGGGGCGATTTGCAATCTCGTCTAGCACCGACGCGACCCTTGCGCCAATCCCGGCGACGGAGTCAGGATGAACGGACGATTGCGATTTTGACTGGGAGTACGCCCATGGCCGACCGCTTGAACGGCACCCGCATCCTGATCCTGGAGACCCGCGAGGAGGCGCAGTTTTCGAAGCTCCTGGCCGAGCAAGGCGCCGAAGTCGTGCAATGCCCGATGTTCACCATCCAGGATGCTCCGGACCCGGCTCCGGTCGAAGCCTGGATCCGCCGCGCCATTGACAAGCCGTTCGACGACCTCGTGCTGATGACCGGCGAAGGCCTGCGGCGGATCATGAAGCTCGCGCGCGCACGCGGGCTCGATCAAGCCTTGGTTGCGGCCCTGGCCAAATCGCGAAAGTTCGCCCGCGGGCCGAAGCCGGGCAAGGCGCTGCGCGAAATCTCGCTCGAGGCGCAGCACTCCACGGAGAAACCGACCACCGAGGGCGTGATCGAGATGCTGGGTAAGCTCGATTTGAAGGGACATCGTCTCGGGCTTCAGCTCTATCCGGACAAGGACCACAGCGCGCTGACCGGCGCACTTGCCGCGCAAGGTGCAGAGGTCGATACGGTGCTGCCTTACGCCTACGACTCGAAGGCTGCGGATACCAACATCGTCGCCGCCATCAACGACATGGCGGAAGGAAGAATCGATTCCGTCGCGCTGACCAATCTCGGCCAGGTTCGCCGGTTGTTCGAGGCGGCCAAGGCGCACGGCAGCGAGGCGAAGCTGCGCGCGGGATTCGAGCGGACCCTGATCGCATCTGTCGGACCGGCAGTTTCCGGCGAGCTCGCCGCGCATGGCTTGCGCACCGACGTCTCACCGGTGGAAGACCACTATTTCATGCGCCCGCTGATCTCGGCGATGGCGGCAGCGCTCTCGAAGAAGCTGCCCGTCAAAGAGACGTAGGTGTCCCTACCCGCGCATGAAGCAACATCCCACCGGAGATGTAGGGATCGAAATACTGCACCTCGAACGCGCAGGTCCGTGCCTTCTGCGGCCAAGGGCAGCGCCAATCGCGACGACGCCTAGGCCGCCACCTGCGAGGCGGCGGACATCAGTTCCTGCGGGCTCGGCGCTGCGAACATGCGCTGACCGCCATCCGGAACCTCGGTAAAGCTCCAGCGCACGACCCCTTCCCGATCGAGCAGGAACTGGCCGAAGAGCTGACCCGTGCCGCTCGCCGCCATGCGTTGATCAGCTTCGGTCATCTCGTAACCGTCTTTATTGTTGAGATATTCCGCGGCTGCCGGCCGATTCATCGGGCCGGGTAGTTCGCCGGGCATATTCACTTGCATGCTCATGACCACGTCCATGCCGACCCTGCGTGGCCACTCAGTCTCGTTCTCTGTGAACTCGATATTGGGCAGGCCGAAGGCGCGGTGCGAGACCCGATCGGGATCAGACGCCGCGAGCAGATTAGGCAGTGGATGATAGCGGAAATAGAGCCGCGCCCGGTCAATCGGCGTGTTGACGACCGTGAGACTTTCGATGCCCTTCCCGCGCAGCGCGCCGTCAAGCTGCGCCTGCGCCGCAATATGGCGCCGACAGAACGGGCAGTGCAGGCCACGAAACAAGCCCACCAAAATCGGACTATGCCCGCGATAATCCTCGAGTGCGATCTTTCCTTCGCGTGTGATGGCGTCCAGGACGATGTTTGGTGCGCGATCGCCCGGCTGAAGTGTTCCATCCACATTGCGTTCTGACATGGTTGAACTCCCTCACATTGGCTAGTCAAGAAACGGCAGTACGATCAGCCCTGCAGGATCGAGCCCGTGCCGGGCGCAAACATCATGGGCCAGCGCAAAATACCGCTCGGCCTCGGGCATGTCGCCTCGATCAAGGTTCAACGTCGCAAGACCATCATAGCACGGAAACAGCTGCTGCGGCTCCCCGGTCTCGCTCACTACCTCGATGGCCTCGTTGTAGCACTGAGCGGCCATATCGGGACGGAAGTGGCACTGATGGATCTGCCCGAGGACGATCAAAGGAACCGGGAGATGCTCGCGCTGATCGAGCGCGCGGTCGATCTCGATCGCCTTTTCGGCAGCCGGCACGCCCTCCTCGGTGCATCTGTCGGTGAAGGTGCAACAGGCAACGGCAAAATTGGCGAGAAGGCGCGCCTGGAAGCCGAGATCCCCAATTCGCCGCGCGACATCGAGTCCACGCCGGCAGGCCTCGACGGCTTTCGCCGGATCGACAATCGTATAGAGCACGCCAAGGTTGGTGTAACCGCGACACACCACGTTGAGGAGGTCGGCAGTCTCGGCTGCCGCGACACTTTGCTCCACCTCGCGCACCGCCTCCGGATGTCGTCCAAGCCGCGCCAGCGCAACCCCCTTGGTGTTGAGAGCCTCGGCAATGGCGCGCGCCGCGTCGCGTCCGGCCTGCTCGTCTGCGGCCGCCGGCGCAGATCGGGCGTAGACAAGCGCCTCGTCTGCCCATCTCGCAGCGGCCATGTGGTCGCCCATACGAAAGGCGAGCCGCCCCCGCTCCTGCAAGAGGTGCGCCCACTCGATGGGCGCTTCGGCCCCGCCAAGCCGTTCAGCTGCGTCGGCGTAATGCGCCTCGGCCTTGATCCGCTTGCCGGCGTCCCACAACAACCGGCCGAGCTTGCGAAGAATGCGCGCTTCACCGATACGATCCCCTGCGACGCGGTACCCCTCGAGCGCGCTATGGTAGTGCTCTTCGGCCGTGTTGCGACGCCCGGCCGCGCCACAGAGATCCGCGATCCGCTCATACAGAACCAGCCGCTCGGGGTCACATTCGTCACCGGTTAGCAGTACTGCGAGGGCCTGTTGGTAGAGACGGATGGCATCGTCATTGGCATAGGTTGCGCGCGCGCGATCGCCGGCGGCACGCAGATAACGAGCACCTATCGGCTTGCGCCCGCTGAGGCTGAAGTGATGTCCGAGCAGGATGAGGTCTTCGAGGCGCTCGGGATCGTTGCCGTAGAGCTGCTCCAGCGCGGCACCAATGCGCCCATGAAGCTCGATCCGACGCTGCAACAGCAAGTTTTGATAGATCACATCCTGAAGCATGGTCTGGACGAAACGATAGCATCGCAGCGAAATCGAATTGGCGCCCGCGACTTCCTCAACAATCTCGGCGTCGCACAGCAGCTCCACGCCCAGTTCGACCTTCGCCTGCCCGGTTGCGACAGCACCGAGTAGAGCAACATCGAAGCGCGGGCCGATCACCGCCGCCTCCTGCGCCAGCCGACGCACCTCATGCGGCAGCCGGTCCAAGCGCGCCAGCAGCAGAGCTTGAATGCTCGCCGGGATATCGACGGCGGCTTCATCCGACTTGATCCGCCACTGCGGGCCGTCACGCTCCAGGGCGCCAGCTTCAATGAGTCCGCGGATGATCTCTTCGAGGAAAAGCGGATTGCCGCTCGCGCGCTCCAAGATGCGACTGAACAGATTTCCGGGCTGCTCCCGCCAGCCGTGACTGAAAAAAGCCGCGAGCAGCTTTTGTCCATCGGTGTCACCGAGCGGCGGCAATCGAATGGTGGTGTGACTGATCCGGCTCGAACCGAACTGATCCAGTTCCAGCATCGGCCGATGCGTAAACAACAGCATCAACCGTCTGCGCTCCAGCCGGTCCATCAGGAACCGCAGTGCTTCGAGAGACACGGCATCGGCCCAGTGCAGATCCTCGACAATGATCAGAAGCGGCGACAGGGCCAGGCGCCGTTCGAAGACAGTCCGGATCGCAAAGAATATCTGCCGTTGGAGCTGTTCGGGTTCGATGTGCTGCAGTACGGCGTCCGCAGCGCCGAGACCGAGAACATGGACATAGAGCGGCATCAAGCGTTCCGCCTCCTCGGCCGCAAGGCCAAGCTCTGACAGCGCTTCAGTCAGCCTGGCCTTGGTTTCTGCGGCGCTGGCCTTCTGCGCGATGCCATAGGCGCTGCGCAGCACTGCGGCGAGCGTGCCGTAGGATTGTTCGCCGAGCGGCGAGCAGACGGCCTGCCGGATCGCCACTCCCTCGAAACGCTCTTCGTCGCGGATACGAGCGACGAATTCGTTCACCAGACGCGATTTGCCGATGCCCGCTTCGCCGACCAGCCGCACCAGTTGCGCTGCCCCGCCGCATGCGAGATCGAGGCTTCCGATCACGCGCGCAAGCTCGTCGTCGCGGCCGATCAGGGGCGCACTGAGACCTAGCGTGTCGAGGCCTCGTGCCGCGCGCGGGACGTCGAGCAGACCCTTCAGGCGATGGATCAGGACGCTGCCCATCTTGCCTTTGAGCGAGACCTCGCCAAGCGATTCATACGCGAATGCGTGCCGGGTCAGGCGATAGGTCAACGGCCCAACCAGCACCTGATCCGGCGGCGCCATCGACTGCAGTCGCTGAGCGGTGTTCACGGTATCGCCTGTCACGGAGTAGGATTTGGCAACGCCCACACCCAATCCACCCGCAACCACATGCCCGGTGTTGATCCCGATATGGAGCAGCAGGGGTGAGCCGGCAAACGCCTTCACCCGTTCGCTGAGCTGCGCCGTCCGCTCGATCATGTCGATGGCAGCGCGGACCGCCCGCTCCGGATCGTCCTCATGCGCAGCCGGTGCACCGAACAGCGCCAGGAGCGCATCGCCGATGAACTTGTCCACGAAGCCGCCAAAGCCTTGCACCGACGCCGTCAGTTCAGCGAAAAGTTCGTTCTGAAGCCTCTGCATGACCTCCGGGTCGAGGCGCTCGCTCATACTCGTGAAGCCGCTGAGATCGGCAAACAGCACAGTGATGGTGCGCCGGTTTGGTTCGCTGTCGATCTTGTCCTGCTGTGATCGAAATGCCTGTTGAGTGTCTGCTGTCGGCGCCAGCGGCGGTGAAGACGCCCTGATCGGCAGTGTCGGGCGCGCCTGTGCTCCGGGTGGAGGGACCCCACGGACACAGGTGCCGCATTTCGGGCAATACGCGAAATCCGGTGCGCATGGAAACCCACAGCCGGGGCACGCCTCCGGCTGCTTCGTGCCGCATTTCGGGCAGAAGGCAAAGCCGCTCTGAACCTCAGAACCGCAACCTGCGCACGTCATGCCCAAGACCCTTCAGACCCTTGATCGAGCAAGACCGGATCAGAATGGGCTTGACGCGCCGGAAGAGCAAGCGGCATCCGGAGTACCCTCCCCGACCGGGCTGAGCGTCGCAGCAATGCTGCGGGTGCACCAGAGAATCGTAGACGGCCGCGGCGCGCCACCCGCACGCAAGCCGCCGCATGTCGGCATGCGACAGCGTCGATTGACACGAGCGCCATCACCGCTACGCTGCCGAACTGAAGAACAAGGAAGAACAAGGGCAGGGAATCGCCATGAAACCCGTCATCGCGTTTTGAGCACAACCGCACGGCGTTCGGCGCTCGCACCATTCCGCATCCGCAACTATCGTTTCCAGTGGCCGTCCGATCTGCTCACCTCCTGGGCATTCGAGATCGAGACGCTGGTGCTCGGCTGGTACATCCTGGTCGAAACAGGCTCGGTGCTGCTGCTGACCGTCCTCGCGTCGTTGCAATATCTGGGAACGCTGATTGCTCCGGTGCTCGGGATGGTCGGCGATCGCATCGGTCACCGCGACCTCCTGGTCTTGCTGCGCCTCACCTATACGGTGCTCGCCTCGACCATCATGGTGCTCGCGCTGACCGGTCATCTGGCGCCGCTCAAGGTGATGGTCATCGTGACGGTCATGGGCCTGATCCGCTCCTCGGATCTCGGCCTGCGCAGCGCGCTGCTTGCCGACATCATGCCGGCCGAGCTGCTGGTCGGGGCGATCAGCCTGTCACGCACGACCCAGGACAGTGCACGCATCGCCGGGGCGCTGACGGGCGCCGGGCTGTTCGCGACCTTCGGCATCGGCAAAGTCTATGCAGTAATCGCCTGCCTTTATTTCGTGGCCGCGGTTCTGATGCTGTGCCTGACCCGACCGGCGAAGTCAGCCGAGCATCGCGCGGTGGAGAGCCATTCGGGCTCGCGGCTGCTGCGCGACCTCAAGGAAGGCCTCGTGTATTCCTGGAACGGGCCGGCCATGCTGGCCGCGCTTTGCGTCGCATTCCTAACCAATCTCACGGCGTTCCCGCTGACGAATGGATTGCTGCCTTACGTCGCCCGCGACATCTTTCATACCGACCAGACCGGCCTCGGTTATCTCTCGGCAAGCTTCGCCTTGGGCTCGCTGATCGGCTCCGTCACGCTCACTCTTGTCAGCGGCCTGCGCATTGCCCGACTCCTGATCGGCGCCACCCTGGCCTGGTACACGCTGCTGCTGGTGTTCGTCGAGATCAGGACCATGCCGGTCGCAATGGCCTGCCTCGTGCTCGCCGGTATGGCCCAGAGCATGTCGATGATCTCAGCCGCCGTGATCCTGATGCGGACGGCCAGCGCGCATCTGCGCGGCCGCGTGATGGGGGTGCGCATGATGGTGATCTACGGCCTGCCGATCGGATTGCTCGTGGCCGGCAGCCTGATCGACATCATCGGCTATTCTGCGACGGGCTCGCTCTATGCCGCCGCGGGTTTCATCGCGATGCTAGCCATCGCGATCCGCTGGCGCGCCGACCTCTGGCCGGTACATGCACCCGCCAACGCGCGCTAATCTCCATACCCGCGCAGCCGCTCCACATTGAGGATCGTGACGCCGCCATACTCCAATCGCAGCAACCCCTCCTTCTCGAGCCGGTTCAGCGCGCGATTGGCGTTCTGGCGCGACATGCCCGACAGCGCCCCGATCTCCTCCTGGGTGATCTCCAGATGCGCGGTCGATTCCGGATAAAGGATCGGATTGAACAGCGAGGCAATGCTTCGGGCAAGCCGGGCGGTCGCATCGAGCGTGCGATTGACTTCCAGCATGCCGATGAACTGGCCGAGCCGCTCGTTGAGCTGGCGCACTAGGAAGCGATTGAAGCCGACGCTGTTCTCGAACAGCCACATGAAGGCCGCGCGCTCCATCAACGCCACCCGGCTGTCGCGTAGCGCGACCACATCATAGCGGCGCAGTTCGTTCTTGAGCACGCTGCCCTCGCCGAACCAGGCGCCCGCGGTGAGCCCGGCAAGGCTCGTCTCTTTGCCGTCGCGCGAGACCCCGCCCATGCGAGCCAATCCGCTCACCATGCCGGCCCAGTAGTCGAACTTATCGCCCCGCATGAATACGGTCTCGCCGGTGTCGTAAGACCGTTCCGTGATCCCGGCGCGGGCGACCTCGATCTCCGCTGGCGTGAGCTCGCGTGCCCAGGCGGCAACACGCTTCAGTTGATCCTCTGAAATCATGGTCGAGAGGCCAGCCGCACCGTTTGGTCACTCCATTCTTCTGTTGCATTGCAACACAACCGTTCCGACCCACCATCCTACGAAAGGTGGAGGCCGCAGCCGCCCAAAAAACTTTGTCGCAGAATTGTCAGGCCGGAGACATTTCAGAATAGCGCTTTCCCCTATTGAGGACCACCTCGGGCGATGCGGCTTTTGATCCCAAACGGGACGAAAGCGGTGGGCCTCCGGTCAGGATCATGTGCTGCATGGCCTCACCGGCACGACCGTATTAGGATCGGCCGAGAGGAACGGATGAAGAGCGCCGCTGAATGCGCCATCACCGGGAGGGATTTGTTTGGTGGCTACCAGTCTCGAAGTGCGCGGCGTGTCCCTGCGATTCGGCGGCGTTCGCGCGTTGACCGATGTCAGCTTCGCCATCAACGAGGGCGAACTGTTCTCGATCATCGGCCCCAACGGCGCCGGCAAGACCTCGATCGTGAACTGTATTTCCGGCCGCTATAAGCCGACCGAAGGCCAACTGTTGTACCAGGGCCGCGACATCACGGGGCTGACGCCGAATGCGCGCGCCTCGCTCGGCATCGGCCGCACTTTCCAGAATCTGGCCCTGTTTCACCATATGAGCGTGCTCGACAACATCATGGTCGGCCGCCATCACCTCCTGAAGAACAATTTCCTCACGGGCTCGCTGTACTGGCTCACCGGGGCGCGCAAGGAGGAACTCGAGCATCGCCGCAAGGTGGAAGAGATCATCGACTTTCTCGATCTCCAGTCGGTGCGGAAAGCCACCGCCGGCACCCTCTCCTACGGCCTGCGCAAGCGCGTCGAGCTCGCCCGCGCCATGGCGTTGGAGCCGCGCCTCATCCTCCTCGACGAGCCGATGGCCGGCATGAATTTCGAGGAGAAAGAGGACATGGCCCGTTACATCGTCGACCTCAACGAGGAGTTCGGCATGACGGTGGTGATGATCGAGCACGACATGGGGGTGGTGATGGACATCTCTCATCGCGTCATGGTGCTGGATTTCGGCCGCAAGATCGCCGAGGGCGATCCGACCGCCGTGCTCGCCGACCCCCATGTCAAGCGGGCCTATCTCGGCGAGGAGGACGAGGTGCTCGTCGATCCCGATGATGCGCCGCCGGCGCAGGAGAGCGCGGCATGATGAATTACGCCGCTCGCGTCGCGCAGGCCGACACCTATCCGAAGATGCTCCGGCTCAACGCCAGGGAGCACGGCAACGAGATCGCGCTGCGCGAGAAGGATCTTGGGCTCTGGCGCCCGTTCACCTGGAACGACTACCAGACCCGCGTCCGCGACTTCGCGCTCGGGCTGATCGAGCTCGGCCTTGGCCGCGGCGACGTCATCGGCATCATCGGCGATAACCGGCCGGACTGGGTTGCGGCGGAAGTCGCGACCCATGCGATCGGCGGATTGAGCCTCGGGCTCTATCGCGACGTGCTCGACGAAGAGGCTTCCTATCTCCTCAACTACGGCGAGGCCCGGCTCGTCTTTGCCGAGGACGAGGAGCAGGTCGACAAGCTCCTCACGCTGGCCGACCGCGTGCCTGATCTCAAGCACATCATCTATTCCGATCCGCGAGGGATGCGGAAATATGACGATCCCAGGCTGATGTCCGCGGAGAAGTTCGCCGAGCTCGGCCGTATCAGGGCCACCCGCGAGCCAGAGCTTTACGATCGCCTCGTGGACGCCACGAAGGGCGAGGACGTCGCCATCCTCTGCACCACGTCGGGCACGACCTCGCATCCGAAGCTCGCGATGCTCGCCGCCGGCCGCGTGCTCGGTCATTGCGCGACCTATCTTGCCTTCGATCCCAAAGGGCCGGACGACGAATACGTCTCGGTGCTGCCGCTGCCGTGGATCATGGAGCAGGTCTATGTGCTCGGCAAAGGTCTGCTCTGCCGGATGAAGATCAACTTCGTCGAAGAGCCGGATACGATGATGAACGATCTGCGCGAGATCGCGCCGACATTCGTTCTCTTTGCTCCACGGGTCTGGGAATCGATCGCCGCCGATGTCCGCGCCAAGGTGATGGACGCGACACCCTTCAAGCAGCGTCTGTTCGACATCGGCATGAAGGCGGGTCTCGCCGCGCTGGAACAGGGCAAGCGCTCGGGCTTTGCCGATGCGATCTTGTTCCGCGCCCTGCGCGACCGGCTCGGCTTCACGCGACTGCGCTCGGCGGCGACCGGCGGCGCGGCACTCGGGCCCGATACCTTCAAATTCTTCCAGGCGATGGGCGTGCCGCTACGCACGCTCTACGGCCAGACGGAACTGCTAGGCGCCTATACGCTGCATCCCGAGGGTAAGGTCGACCCGGACACCACAGGCGTGCCGATGGCCGACAACGTCGAGATCCGCATCGACAACCCTGACGTCCACGGCGTCGGCGAGATCGTAGTGCGGCACCCCAACATGTTTCTCGGCTATTACAAGAACCCGGAAGCGAGCGTCGCCGACATCAGGGACGGCTGGATGCTGTCGGGCGATGCCGGCTATTTCAACGCGAACCGCCAACTCGTCGTCATCGACCGCATCAAGGATCTCGCCGAGACCTCCCGCGGCGAACGCTTCTCGCCGCAATTCATCGAGAACAAGTTGAAGTTCTCGCCCTATATCGCCGAAGCCGTGGTGCTTGGGGCCGGCCGCGACGCGCTCGCCGCGATGATCTGCATCCGTTACTCCATCATATCGAAATGGGCCGAGAAGAACCGCCTTTCCTTCACGACTTACAGCGATCTCTCCTCGCGCCCCGAGGTCTACGCGCTGCTCCAGAAGGAGGTCGAGACCGTCAACGCCACGCTGCCGCCGGCGCAGCGCATCTCGCGCTTCCTGCTGCTCTACAAGGAGCTGGACGCCGACGACGGCGAGCTCACCCGCACAAGAAAAGTGCGCCGCGGCGTCATCAACGAGAAATACGCCGGCATCATCGACGCGATCTACCGCGGCGATTCCGATATCCCCGTCGATACTGTGATCCGCTTCCAGGACGGCACCACGCAGCGCGTGCGTACGACGCTGCGAGTCGTGGACCTCGGAGGAGGTGAGCATATGGCGGAGGCCGCGGAGTGACACAGGTGATCGTCATGCGCGGGCTTGACCCGCGCATCCATCCTCGTCCGAACAGGCGACTTTCTCCATCGATGGATTGCCGGGTCAAGCCCGGCAATGACAAGCCGGATCAGTAGCCATGAACACCGCCTTCCTCATCCAGCTCCTGGTCAACGGCCTCGTGGTCGGCACTCTCTATGGCGTGGTCGCGATGTCGTTTGTGCTGATCTACAAGGCGACACAGGTCGTCAACTTCGCGCAAGGTGAACTGCTGCTGGTCGGCGCCTGGGTGTGTTGGGCGCTGCTCGCCAAATACCAGGTGCCGTTCTGGATCGGCATGCCGATGACTCTGGTGTTCATGTTCGTGTTCGGCATCGCGATCCAGGTCCTGATCCTCAGGCCAATGATCGGCGAGCCCATCATCTCCGTCATCATGGTGACGATCGGCCTTTCCACCGTATTGCAGGCGACGCTGAAGTGGATGTTCGGCGTCAATCCGCAGCCGTTCCCGCGCGTGTTCGAGAGCCAGTCCGTCGGTCTGTTCGGGCTCCAGATCCAGACCGTCTACGTCATGAGCCTTGTGGTCTCGATCGCGATGATGATCGGCATGGCCTGGTTCTTCCGCGCATCCAAGTATGGGCTTGCGATGCGCGCCACAGCGTTCAACCAGCAAGTCGCGCAATCGCTCGGTATTTCCGTGAAAAGCGTGTTTGCAATGGCCTGGGCAATCTCGGCGACGGTTTCGGCGGTCGCAGGCGTGGTGGTCGCCGTAGTGAACGGCGTGTCATCGGGACTTGCAGCCTACGGCATAAAAGTGTTTCCGGCGGCGATCCTCGGCGGGCTCGATTCCGTCGGCGGCGCCGTGCTCGGCGGCGTCATCATCGGCCTGCTCGAGAACGTCGCGCAATATGTCGACAGCGAATACCTGCACTGGGGCAATCTCTACGAGATAGCGCCGTTCTACGTCCTCATCATCGTGCTGATGATCAAGCCCTATGGCCTGTTCGGCACCCACGACATCGAGCGGATCTGATCCATGGCCGGCCCTGCCCTCATTCCCGCTGGCGACTTCCGCACCTCTTACGCGGCAGACACCACGATCTTCCCGACCACCACCAGCCGCAACTTCGCGATCGCTGGCGTTGCGCTGTTGTGCCTGGCGCCGCAGATCTTCAGCGGCTACTGGCTCA